>OGPR01000048.1_pt1 | contig 149467 bp, 134 predicted proteins | sample 1552981 | NCBI WGS metagenome assembly OGPR01 (sample SAMEA2580260, study PRJEB22360) | human gut metagenome | biome: human gut; feature: human-associated habitat; material: faeces | place: Denmark | collected 2008/2010 | reverse complement strand
TAGAGCATAACCTTGCCAAGGTTAGGGTCGCGAGTTCGAGTCTCGTTTTCCGCTCGCAGGAGAAAGCAACGCAGGTTGTTTTCTCTTTTTTTATGCATTTTTCTTGCAGGAAATTTTTTGTATATCTGTTGCGGGTATTATGAGGAATTTGATATATTTGCGCCTGCAATTAAGAAAATGAAGAAACATGACAACGTATGATATTTATTTCTCGGACGGCAGTTCGAGCGACAATAAGGGGTTTTCTATCAAGACTCCTGAAAAGGCCATTCACATGGCGGAAGATATGTTGGTGAAAGGCAACAGCTACATTGAAGATTACGCAGGTGGAGTGATTTCGGTCGTATCTTCCGGCGGAGAAACCGTATGGAGCAGCCCGATTCCCGAGTCGAAAAAGAAATGACACAGTTTATATTTTTAAAACCATAAGATTATGTTTTCTGGAATAGTAGAGGAATATGCAGAAGTCGTGAAGGTGGTAAAGGATCAGGAAAACCTGCACCTGACATTGAAATGTTCGTTTGTGGATGAGCTGAAGATTGACCAGAGTGTATCACATAACGGAGTATGTCTGACGGTAGTCAGCATCCAGGACGGTACTTATACGGTAACGGCCATGAAGGAAACCATTGAACGCTCCAATATCGGTCTGCTGGCTGTAGGCGACAAGGTGAATGTGGAACGCAGCATGATGATGAACGGGCGACTGGACGGCCATATCGTGCAGGGACATGTGGACCAGACTGCAGTTTGTACGGCGGTTGATGATGCGCAGGGAAGCTGGTATTTCACCTTTAAGTATAACTTCGACAAGGAGATGGCAAAACGCGGATACTTCACGGTAGACAAAGGTTCTGTCACGGTGAACGGTGTCAGCCTGACAGTCTGCAATCCTACATCGGATACGTTCCAGGTAGCGATTATTCCTTATACTTACGAGCATACCAATTTCCATACAATCAAGGTGGGTAGTGTGGTAAATATTGAATTCGATATTATTGGTAAGTACCTGAGCCGCATGATGCAGCTTACAGAGTGATATTTTCAGTTATATAACTTCAAGGCGCAGCTTTCTGGAATCGATTTCCGAAAGCTGCGCCTTGCGTCTTTTTATAGGTCTTTGAGCAGTACTTCGCTACTTTTTTCTGTAAATTCTTTGCGGGCCTGTATCAGGGTTTGCCAGGCTGTGGAATAATGTCCCGGGTCAATTTTGAAATCCTCCGCTCCGTTGGCATCCAGCTGGCTGAGGAGGGTGCCTACACTTAACTGGTGGATGTCGATTCCAGGGAGGTATTGAGGGTCACGGGATTTTTCTTCTCCGCCGGCACCAGCCTCATAAATCAGTCGCATATCCTGCAACTCATACAGAATACTTTTTGTCAGACGGATTGGAATCTTGTGTTCTTTGCTCAAGGCTTCTGCCGTGTAAGGCCGGCCGCCAGTGGCGAACCGTTTGCAGATAGAGCTCAGAATGATGGTACAGAAAAAGTCGTGGAAGCGTCGGCTGATATTGGCTGTTTCCTTTCCGAAATTGAAGGTGGATATATTCTGGCTGATGTAGCTCATTTCGGCTCCAAACAGGCAGATGCTCCAGGATATTTGTGTCCACAAAAGGAACAGAGGGATGGCAGCAAAGCTTCCGTAAATGGCATTGTAGTTAGAAACCCATATCTGGCTGTTGATGTAGAAATACTGGAAAGCCTGAAAAGCGCTTCCGGCCAGAATACCCGGTAGCCAGGTATGCGCCAGCTTTACCTTGGTGTTAGGCATGAAGGTGTAAAGTCCGATGAACATTCCCCAGATAAGGGCATAGGGGATGAGGCGGACGAAAAATTTCAGAACCGGGGCCAGTACCATGAAGTTCTGCAGTTCCTTGACGTAGGTGCTCATGAAAATGGACAGACCGCTGGAGACTACGAGCAGTACCGGTAGCAGCAGAATTAAAGAAGAGTAGTCGGTAATCTGCCGGAACAGATTTCGAGGTTTTTTTACCTGCCAGATGGCATTGAAGCTGCGTTCGATGTTATCAATCAGCAACAGGACGGTACCCAACAGCATGATGAGGCCCACACCGATAAAGATGCCGCTTTGTGCATGTTCCAGATAGGAATTAATCCAGCTGATGACAAGTTCAGCCTGTGCGCCTGTTACCCCACTGCGGAACTGTGATTCAATCAGGGTATCAAAACCGAATCCTCTGGCAATAGCAAAAAGAAGAGCTAAGATGGGGATGATGGAGAGCAGGGTGCTGTAGGTCAGCGCCGAGGCACGTACCACAATACGGTCGTTGATAAACTGGTTGATGGATAAATAAATAATCTTGAAACAGGTATATCCCTTCCATTGGAGGTGAGAAACTTCGTCTTCCCGGATGCGCCAGATGCCGTCGTCCAGAAAGTGAATCAGTGATTTGAGCCGTGCGTTCATGTTGGATTGATTTTAATGAAAAAGAAAGCAGCCGGTCTATAAGCCGGGTTCTGTCACCCTGCTGATGCAGGGGAGCCTGTCATTTATCTACGCCTGCCGTCACCGACAGGCTCTAGCGGTCCACCCTCCGACGTGGGGCGAGCAACCCTCGTTAATGCCGGTTTACATGACCTTACAACTCCTAAGATGCACAGCCCGCATATCGCTATACGGCTGGTAGGCTCTTACCCTACCTTCTCACCCTTACCTCCGGGTGGAGGCGGTTATTTTCTTCTGCATTACTCTACCCTTACGGACAGCTTTCTGTTAGGAAGTAGGATGCTCTGCGTTGCCCGGACTTTCCTCTTTTACCATTATAATAATGTACCAGCGACAGACCGACCGACTGCTTTCTTCGTGCAAAGGTACGCAAATAAACGGAATTTGTGCTATAATTGTCAGGATTCTTTTGATTCGGATGTTTCGGAGAGCTGTCAGAACGGGCCGGACGAATTGTCAGCGTTGTCACTATTCCACTGGTAATGAATGTAAATTTGTCAGATATGCCAGTTAACTGCGGTTAATGCCTTTGTTTTCATTGTTAAAAGACGGAAAAAAGAATAGGGTAAGAGTACAATCGTATGGATTTTGTTCTACTTTAGCAAATGAAAAGTTAAAACAACGTCGAAATTAACATTTAAAACAATAGAAGATATGAAAACAACAACTAAGTTTGCGATTGGTTCTGTGGCAGTCGTTGCTTTGAGTGCCGGAGTGGCAGGGGTTACAGCGTATGCCATGATGGAGAAAAATCAGGATAATACTTCTTTTTATGAAAGTTTTGAAACGGCATCTCCTTTACGTACCGCAGCGTTCGATGCTTCCAGCATGCAGCCGGTAGACTTGACTAAAGCGGCAGAGAGTACGTTGAATTCCGTCGTACATATCATGTCTATCCAGCGCAGCAAGATACAGACTATTCAGGGACAACCCGATATTTTTGACTTCTTCTTCGGTGACGGTAGAGGACGTCAGCAGCAAGTACAGACTCCGGAGCAGAGAGGCTTCGGTTCGGGTGTCATCATCTCAAAAGATGGTTACATTGTAACGAACAACCACGTGATTGACGGAGCGGATGAAATCAACGTGAAGTTGCACGACGGACGCGAAATGAAAGGTCGTGTCATCGGTACTGACCCGACTACTGACCTGGCACTTGTAAAGATTGAAGGAGATGACTTCCCGGCTATCGTGGTAGGTAACTCTGACAACCTGAAAGTAGGTGAGTGGGTATTGGCGGTAGGTAACCCGTTCAACTTGGGTTCTACAGTGACTGCTGGTGTGGTAAGTGCGAAGTCTCGTGGACTGGGAGCTAATCAGGTAGAATCTTTCATCCAGACCGATGCGGCTATCAATCAGGGTAACAGTGGTGGTGCGTTGGTCAATGCGAAAGGTGAACTGGTAGGTATCAATGCCATGCTGTATTCTCCGACTGGTGCTTATTCAGGATACGGTTTCGCTATTCCGGTAAGTATCATGACGAAGGTGGTAACCGACTTGAAACAATATGGTACCGTACAGCGTGCTTTGCTTGGTATAGGCGGTTATGATATGGGTGGCGAAAGGTATCCGGATGAAATCAGAAAAGAGCAGAAGGAACTGGGAGCTACTGAAGGTGTACAGGTAGTCGAAGTAACCGAAGGTGGTTCTGCCGACGGAATCTTGCAGAAGAACGATGTTATCCTGAAGCTGAATGACAGCAAGGTGAGGACCATGGCAGAACTTCAAGGTATATTGGCTAAGTATCGTCCGGGTGACAAGGTGAAAGTTACCGTATTGCGTGACAAGAAAGAAAAGACCTTTACCATTACGTTGAAGAATTCTCAGGGAACAACCAAAGTGGTAAAACAAGCAGATATGGAACTTCTGGGAGCAGCCTTCCGTGCCGTACCTAATGAACTGAAAAAACAGTTGAATTTGGGTTATGGAGTAGAAGTGACCGGTATTGATAACGGAAGAATGAAAGACAGCGGTATCCGTAAAGGTTTCATTATTCTGAAAGCCAACGGCAAGCAGCTGCGCACCGTGCAAGATTTGGAAAGTGTAATGAAAGAGGCTTCTCAGTCACCCGATCAGGTACTGTTCATGACGGGAGTTTATCCTTCTGGAAGACGTGCCAACTATGCGGTAGACTTGTCGCAAGCTGAATAAAAGATATTACTGTAAGGTAAAAAGATTTGGAAAAAAAGGCGTTCCGATTTTTCGGAAACGCCTTTTTGATGTTTGTTTTCTTTCTCCGATAATATGGGTGGGAGATGAACAATTGGCTTGTTTTGTCTGTTGTCATTTAAGAATGGCGATTGACAAAAAGAGAGCAGGCCTGTCTGTTTAAGAAAATTATAGATTCTTTCTTTGCAAATCTGCCACCTAAATAAAATTAATTTTGTACTTTTGTACCCAAATCATTTTATATAGAATGAGACAGTTAAAGATTACTAAAAGTATCACTAACCGAGAGAGTGCTTCTTTGGATAAGTATTTGCAGGAAATCGGTCGTGAAGATTTGATTACTGTAGAAGAGGAGGTAGAACTCGCTCAACGTATCCGTAAGGGTGACCGTATTGCTTTGGAGAAGCTTACGCGTGCTAATTTGCGATTTGTGGTGTCTGTGGCCAAACAGTATCAGAACCAGGGATTGAGCTTGCCTGACTTGATTAACGAAGGTAACCTGGGCTTGATTAAAGCTGCTGAGAAATTTGATGAAACTCGTGGATTCAAGTTTATCAGTTACGCAGTTTGGTGGATTCGTCAGTCTATTCTTCAGGCACTGGCTGAACAGTCGCGTATTGTACGTTTGCCGTTGAACCAGGTAGGTTCACTGAATAAAATCAGCAAGGCGTTTTCTAAGTTTGAGCAGGAAAATGAGCGTCGTCCTTCACCGGAAGAGCTGGCCGATGAGCTGGAAATCCCGGTAGATAAGATTTCGGATACGCTGAAGGTTTCCGGTCGTCACATTTCAGTGGATGCTCCTTTTGTGGAAGGAGAGGACAACAGTCTGCTGGACGTGCTGGTGAACGATGATTCTCCTATGGCCGATCGCTCCTTGGTAAATGAATCACTTTCGAGGGAAATTGACAGAGCACTTTCTACGCTAACCGAAAGAGAAAAGGATATTATCCAGATGTTTTTCGGTATTAACACGCAGGAAATGACGTTGGAAGAAATCGGCGACAAGTTTGGGCTCACACGTGAGCGTGTTCGTCAGATTAAGGAAAAGGCAATTAGAAGATTAAGACAAAATTCTCGTAGTAAGCTGCTCAAATCTTATTTGGGATAAGGTAGAGATTGATTTCCAAAAAAACAGAAGAGATGTATGAAGGTTAGCTCAGCCTTGATACATCTCTTTTTGTATGTAGAAAGGCTTTTTCTTTGTTAATTTATATGTCTTCTTTCGATTTTTACGCATAATTGTGTACTTTTGCCCCCATAAATCGATGAATTATGCGTTATACAAAGTTTTTCTGTTTTCTGTTAATGATGGTATTTGCTGCTTCTGCATTCAGCAAGCAGCCGAAAGATAAGAACAAGTATGGAGTATATCTGGCTGGTGTTTCCGCTTCATTTACTGATTCATTAGTGTATTTCACAGACGTGCAGTATCTGGACAGTGCGGCAGTAGATGATAAAGGAATGTTAGTGGGCCGTGCACTGTATAGTATCCAGTTGAAAGACTATCTGGAACAGAAACAGGATGGAAAGAACCGTACTTGCTTCATGTTTTTCAGTCGTAAAAAGAAAAACGTGCAGAAGGAATTGAAGAAATTGAAGGAAAAATATACCAAGGGTGGTTCATTGTTCCTTCAGGATGTGAATGCGGAATTTAAGTTTGAAAAGCCTGATTTTGAATAATGCAGATGAAGAAATGGCTTTACCCCCTGTTGGTGATCGTATTGGCCGCCTGTTCCAATGAAATTCCGGAACAACAGCCTGCGAAACGCTCCGGGCGTACGGTGCTGGCATACTTGATCTCGAATAATAAGGCTGGTTCTTTGGATACTTATTTGCGTGATAACGTAATCGATATGTACACCGCATTGGGTAACATGAAAGAATCATGCACACTGCTGGTCTTTTATCGTCCTTATACGGGGGATACTCCCTTGAGCAATCCAACTTTAATGAGTTTCTATGCCGATGGACGCGGCAATATCAATAATTTGGCAGCTTTGACAGGTGCGGAGCTGACTTTTGACGCGGTTTGCCGTATAGCTCAGAAAAAGGAGTACACCATGAACAGTCAGATTGCAACCGATCCGGCCGTGATGGAGGAGGTGTTTACTGATATGCAGACCGTTGCACCTTCTGACAGTTATGGTCTTATTTTAGGTTCGCATGCCACGGGATGGATGAAGGGTAATTCTGTACAGTCAAAAGCATTTGGTGATGACGGTGGATACCACATTGATATTCCTGATTTGGCCAATGTGCTGAAGAAAAGTTTCTCGGAAAAATTGGATTTCGTACTGTTTGATGCCTGTATGATGGGTAATGCAGAGGTGGGCTATGAATTGAAAGACGTAACTTCACATTGTATTGCTTCCGTAATGGAAACCCCGGTGTATGGATTTCCGTATGATCATATTCTTCCTTATTTGTATACTGAAAATATAGACTACCCTGCTGTTTGTCATGAGTTTATGTCTTTTAATAAGACGAATAACTTGTGGGGTACATGTGCCGTGATGGACTGTAGCCAAATGGAAAATCTGGCCAGTGCGGTAAAAGCAAAACTCTCAGAGTGGCAGGATGCGCTTTCTTCTGTGTCCATGCAGAACGTACAGCAGTATGGAGTGAACAGTTATAAATATTTCTCCTACGATGTACTTGATTTCTTTCGGGAGTTAGGAAGGAAAAGTGGGGTAGTAAAGACTACTGATCTGAATGAGGCTATTGCTTCTGTGCAAAGCGCATTGAACCAGGCGGTGATAGCTAAAGATTGTTTATCTGGTGTAGACTATGACTTTGAGGGATTGACTATTGATGGTACCCGTTTTTGTGGAATCGGTATGTATATTCCTGGAGAATATAATCGTTATGTTGCTAATAAAACAACTTGGAATAGTTACTACGAGCAGTCTATCTCATGGTATCGTGCCGCAGGTTGGGCCAATTTAATTTTGAACTAATTACAAATTTCTTTACTCTTTGTGTGAACATTCTATCGGCTAAGTGTGTTTTTATTTATTAAAACAGCTTTATAGGTATGTGGAATTTCATCAAAGAATTACGACGTAAGGACCACCAGCGTTATCTTGGTGGGCTGGATTTCTTTAAATATATTGGTCCCGGTTTGCTTGTGACCGTTGGTTTTATAGATCCGGGCAACTGGGCTTCTAATTTTGCAGCAGGAGCAGACTTCGGCTATTCCTTGTTGTGGGTGATTACCTTGTCTACTATTATGCTCATTGTGTTGCAGCATAATGTGGCTCACTTGGGAATTGTTACCGGACTTTGCTTGAGTGAGGCTGCTACTAAATATACACCGAAATGGGTGTCACGCCCTATCTTGGGAACGGCTGTACTGGCCTCTATCTCTACTTCTCTGGCAGAGATTTTGGGAGGAGCCATTGCCTTGGAAATGCTATTCGATATTCCTATTATCTGGGGTTCCCTTCTCACAGCATTCTTTGTCACAATCATGCTGTTTACCAATTCCTACAAGCGGATTGAGCGCTCTATTATTGCATTTGTGTCGGTGATTGGACTGTCATTTCTCTATGAACTTTTCCTGGTTGACATAGACTGGCCTTTGGCTGCCCGTTCGTGGGTGACGCCTTCCATTCCGGAGGGAAGTCTGTTGGTGATAATGAGTGTGCTGGGAGCTGTAGTGATGCCTCATAACTTGTTTTTGCACTCGGAAGTGGTACAGAGCCGGGAATACAATAAGAAGGACGATGCTTCTATCCGTAAGCTGTTGAAATATGAATTCTATGACACCCTGTTCTCTATGGGAGTAGGCTGGGCCATCAACAGTGCGATGATTCTGCTGGCTGCGGCTACCTTCTTTGCCAATCATATCGGAGTAGAAGAGTTGCAGCAGGCCAAGAGTTTGTTGGAACCTTTGCTGGGCAATCAGGCTGCTACCATCTTTGCCCTTGCTTTGCTGATGGCAGGTATCTCTTCCACTGTGACAAGCGGGATGGCCGCTGGTTCCATTTTTGCCGGCATGTTTGGTGAATCCTATCATGTAAAGGATGTGCACTCTCGTGTAGGAATTCTACTTTCATTGGGAATTGCACTGGTTGTCATTCTGTTCATCGAGAATCCTTTCCAAGGATTGATCATCTCACAAATGATACTGAGCATTCAGCTTCCGTTTACCATTTTCTTGCAGGTAGGGTTGACCTCCTCTAAACGGGTGATGGGGCAATATGCCAACTCCCGTTGGAGCAGTTTTGTGCTTTACACCATGGCAATGATTGTATCTGTGCTGAATCTGGCTCTTCTTTTCTCAGAAAGCTTTTAAGCTGTCCGTAAATCGGTGCCTGACATCTTTTTCTTATAGTGGTATGCCAGCATCAAAGCTGCCACGGCGAAGGCCAAGACATCGGATAACGGCATGCTGAACCATACACCTTCCACGCCATAGAAGGGTGGGAGAAAAGCCAGTCCCGGAAGAAGGAAGAGCAGCTGGCGGGAAAGAGACAGGAAGATGGAAATCCGGGCCTTTCCGATGGACTGAAAGAACTGGGTGATGACAATCTGTGCACCTACCACCGGGAAGGATAGAATACCAATTCTCAGGGCCAGTGTCGCTTCATCAGTCAGTTCGTGGTTGTCGGTGAACATGCCGACAAATACGCCGGGAAACAGCTCACCGATTATAAACCCTAAGGTGGTAATGATACATCCTGCCGTGATTCCCAGTTTCAGGGTCCTTTTTACGCGGTCGAAATGCTGTGCACCGTAGTTGTATCCCGTGATGGGCTGCATTCCCATGGTGATGCCCATTACAATCATGACAAAGAGCATCTGGATACGGTTGAGGATGCCGAATGCACCGATGGCCATATCACCTCCATAGTTGAGCAGACGGTTGTTGATGAAAATCACGATGCAGCAAGCACACACATTCATGACGAAGGGCGACATGCCGATGGCAAAAATATTGGCTATGATGTGCTGTTTCAACCGCATGCTGTGACGCTGGAACCGGATATAAGTCTTCGGACTGTAGAAGTGATACAATACCCACAGCATGCCGATGAATTGTGAGCAGATGGTTGCAAGTGCCGCTCCCCGGATTCCCCAGTTCAGTACAAAAATGAAAATCGGAGCCAAAATAATGTTGCAGCCTACGGTCAGCATGGAAGAAAGCATGGCTTTTTTCGGATAACCGGTGGCACGCATGATGTTGTTAAGCCCGATCATGACATAAGAAATCGGACTGCCCAACAAAATTACCTGCATAAAATCGCGGGCATACGGCAAGGTAGCTTCGCTGGCTCCGAAGAAAAAAAGAATCGGTTCCAGAAAGATAAATGCCAGTCCGCCGTAGAAGATGGCATTAATGACACAAAGAATAGCTACGTTGCCGAGAATGTCTTCTGCTCCCTTTTTATCCTTCTGTCCCAGTCGGATGGAAGAAAGTGTAGCACCTCCTACGCCTACCAGTGTACAGAAGGCTACCAGCAGGTTCATCAGCGGAAAGGTAATGGCCAGACCGGAGATGGCCAGGGCTCCCACACCATGACCTATGAAAATACTGTCGATGATGTTATACAAGGAAGTCAGTGTCATTCCGATAATGGCAGGAATGGAATATTCCACCAGCAGTTTTCCGATAGGGGCTTCTCCCAATATGTGCGGATTGTTTTCTTTCATGTACGTTTGTTTATTTTAATTTCCAAAGTTAGGAATATGAAGCAATATTTTAGAACTTTGTACCGTTAAATCAAACTAAACATACCAATGGACAAAACTAAATGCGTAGCAGCACTTTTTGATTTTGACGGAGTAGTGATGGACACTGAGTCACAGTACAGCATCTTCTGGAATGAGGTGGGAAAGAAATACCACCCGGAATACGAGGAATTCGGAAAAATCATCAAGGGACAGACGCTGCGGCAGATTTACGACCGTTATTTTCAGGGAATGGAGCATGAACAGGCTGAAATTACAGAAGGCCTGAACCGTTTCGAGACGGAGATGCGCTATGAATATGTGCCGGGAGTGGCAGAGTTCATGCAGAGTCTTCGTGCCCATGGAGTGAAAATAGCCATAGTGACCAGCTCGAACGAGAAGAAAATGGCCAATGTGTATGCGGCACATCCTGAATTGAAGAATATGGTGGACCGGATACTCACAGCCGAGATGTTTCAGAAATCCAAGCCGGACCCCGATTGTTTTTTGCTTGGAGCCAAAGTTTTCGAAACGCTTCCGGACAATTGCGTTGTGTTTGAAGATTCCTTCCATGGCATTCAGGCGGGAAACGCAGCAGGCATGCCTGTAGTGGGACTGAGTACCACCAATCCGGCGGAAGCCATTCAAAATCAGTGCACCCGGGTGATTCCAGATTTCACCTGTTTTACATATGAAGAGATGATGAACTTGCTGTAAGGCTTGTCTGATTCGGAAAAATCGGCTATTTTTGCGGAAATTTTACTAATTCAGAAGAAAACTATGGCAGGATATCTTTCTGGTGATACTCGTAAGGTAACGACTCACCGTTTGATTGAGATGAAACAGAGAGGTGAAAAGATTTCCATGTTGACCTCTTATGATTATACAATGGCGCAGATTGTAGACGGCGCAGGTGTGGATGTGATTCTGGTAGGTGATTCAGCTTCGAATGTGATGGCGGGTAACGTGACGACCTTGCCTATTACCGTGGAGCAGATGATTTATCATGGAAAGTCAGTAATGCGTGGTGTGAAGCGTGCATTGGTAGTGGTGGATATGCCATTCGGTTCTTATCAGGCAGACCCGTTTGACGGGGTACGCAATGCTATCCGCATCATGAAAGAAACACATGCCGATGCCCTGAAGCTGGAAGGCGGTGAAGAAGTCATCGACGTGATTCGCCGTATTATCGGTGCCGGAATGCCCGTGATGGGACATCTGGGACTGATGCCTCAGTCTATCAATAAATATGGAACTTACGGTGTACGCGCCAAAGAAGACGCAGAAGCTGAAAAGCTGATTAAGGATGCGCGTCTGTTGGAAGAAGCTGGATGCTTTGCCTTGGTACTGGAGAAAATTCCGGCAGCACTGGCAACCCGTGTGGCTCAGGAGTTGACTATTCCGGTTATCGGAATCGGAGCCGGTGGAGGAGTAGACGGACAGGTATTGGTAGTGACTGACATGCTGGGTATGACCAAAGGATTCAGCCCGCGTTTCCTTCGTCGCTATGCCGACCTGAATACCGTGATGACCGATGCCATCGGACATTATGTAGCCGACGTGAAAGCTTGTGACTTCCCTAACGAGTCAGAACAATACTAAGATTATCACTTATAAGCCGCAGATGCATGGACTGCAAAGTCCGGTTCTTCCGGACAATTTAAAAGTCGCAGTCTGTGCATCTGTGTTTTCTATCAGATATAGAAAAAATGTGGAACAAGAATTTTAATCTTTTGCTCATCGCTAATTTTTTCCTGTATACGGCAGTGTATATGCTGTTTCCTGCACTTCATCACTGGATGGTGTCAGAAGGTGGGTATACGGGATTTCAGGCCGGAGGGGCCATAGCCATCTTTGGAGCTTCTCTCTTTCTTTTGGGAGCTTTCAATAATTACCTGGTCGATACGTTTAAGCGTAAGAATGTGTGTACGCGCAGCCTTCTGCTGCTGGCGCTTTTGGGATTGTTGTATCCATACGCCGGAGAGTGGGGGATGATTTTCCTTTTGCGTGTGCTTCAGGGAGCCTTGTTTGGGGTGGTACTGATGGCCATGGGCAGTACCCTGGTCATCGATGTAACTCCCAGCCAGTACAGAAACAAGGCCAGTGTGGTTTTCACCTGGTCGGGGGTACTCGGTATGCTGTGCGGCATCCTGTTGGGATATAATGCAGGCTGGTATCTTTCTTTCCAGCAGCAGATTTATCTTTTTGTGGGACTTTGTGCCCTTCCGGTCGTACTGGTTTCCATGGTGGAAGTCTGTTTCCGTGCTCCGTTGGACCTTCCGTTGCTGTCGTTCGACCGTTTTCTGCTTTTCCGTACCTTAATTCCGGGGCTGAACATGATGGTGGTTCCCTTCATTTTAGGGGTGCTGTTCAGCTCGATTTTCGATACTTTTTTCTACATTTGTATCATAGCCGGATTTATCGTCTTCCTGCTGCTGGACCGCGTGGTTCGCAAGCAAGTGAACGGCCGCCTGCTGAATGGTGTCGGACTGGTATTGATGTGCGTGGCAGTATGGCTGCTGGGCTGTTCCACCGAAAAAGAAATGCTGATGGGAGCCGGTTTTCTGACCGGATTGGGCATGGGTTTCTCCCTGCTTCAGTTCTTGCGGATGATGATACGTCTTCCTTTGCACTGTGAGCGCGGAACGGGCTATCACACCTATCAGTTGCTTTGGGAATCGGGCGTCATGCTGGGCGTGTTCTTCGGGAAATACACAGAAGACATCTCCGGACAACAGTTCCGGGCTGCATCGCTCATTCTGCTGGCAGGCCTGTTGATTTATCAGGCAGTGGTGCACGGCTATTTCATGAAACGAATGAAGAATAGATAACTTAACTAATATAAAGAATATGGCAGACGACAAGAAAATTATCTTTTCAATGGTGGGAGTGAGCAAATCATTCCAGAACAACAAACAGGTATTGAAAGACATCTACCTATCCTTTTTTTATGGCGCGAAAATCGGAATCATCGGTTTGAACGGTTCCGGTAAGTCTACTTTGATGAAAATCATTGCCGGAATCGAAAAGAACTACCAGGGTGAAGTGGTATTTTCACCGGGCTATTCTGTAGGTTATCTGGCACAGGAACCTCAGCTTGACGACACGAAGACCGTGAAGGAAGTCGTGATGGAGGGAGTGCAGCAGGTGGTAGACACGCTGGCCGAATACGAAGAAATCAATCAGAAGTTCGGTTTGCCGGAGTATTATGAAGATCCGGAAAAGATGGACGCACTCTTTGCGCGTCAGGCCGAACTGCAGGATATTATTGACGCTACCGATGCGTGGAATCTTGACAGCAAACTGGAACGTGCGATGGATGCATTGCGCTGTCCGCCCGAAGACCAGCTGGTGAAGAACCTTTCGGGAGGTGAACGCCGCCGTGTGGCTTTGTGCCGTCTGTTGTTGCAGAAACCGGACATCCTGTTGCTCGACGAGCCGACCAACCACTTGGATGCAGAAAGTATTGACTGGCTGGAACAGCACTTGCAGCAGTACGAAGGAACAGTAATTGCCGTAACACACGACCGTTACTTCCTGGATCATGTAGCCGGATGGATTCTGGAGCTCGACCGTGGTGAAGGTATTCCTTGGAAGGGAAATTATTCAAGCTGGCTGGAGCAGAAGACCAAGCGTATGGAAATGGAAGAGAAGACGGCCAGCAAACGTCGTAAGACGCTGGAACGCGAGTTGGAATGGGTGCGCATGGCTCCTAAGGCTCGTCAGGCCAAGGGTAAGGCTCGTCTGAATTCGTACGACAAACTCTTGAACGAAGATGTGAAGGAGAAGGAAGAAAAGCTGGAAATCTTTATCCCGAACGGTCCGCGTCTGGGAAACAAGGTTATCGAAGCCAAGCATGTGGCCAAGGCGTATGGCGACAAACTGCTTTTCGACGACTTGAACTTCATGCTGCCGCCTAACGGTATCGTGGGAGTTATCGGTCCGAACGGTGCCGGAAAGACGACGTTGTTCCGCCTGATTATGGGACTGGAAAGTGTGGATAAAGGTGAGTTTGAAGTAGGAGAGACTGTGAAAGTGGCCTATGTAGACCAGCAGCACAAGGACATTGACCCGAACAAGACCGTATACCAGGTAATCAGTGGCGGTAACGACCTGATTCGTATGGGTAACCGCGATGTGAATGCCCGTGCATACCTGAGCCGCTTTAATTTCTCCGGTTCTGATCAGGAAAAACTCTGCGGTATGCTTTCTGGTGGTGAGCGTAACCGTCTGCACCTGGCCATGGCATTGAAGGAAGAAGGTAACGTACTGTTGCTCGACGAGCCGACCAACGATATTGACGTAAACACTCTCCGTGCGCTGGAAGAAGGTTTGGAAGACTTTGCCGGATGTGCCGTAGTTATCAGCCACGACCGTTGGTTCCTCGACCGTATATGTACCCACATCTTAGCTTTTGAAGGAGACAGTCAGGTGTTCTACTTCGAGGGTTCTTACACGGAATACGAAGAAAACAAGATGAAGCGTATGGGTAATGTAGAGCCGAAACGCGTACGTTATCGCAAGTTGATGGAAGACTAATTTTCAGTAAATTATACAGGATGAAAAAAGGCTTCGACGTTCACCGAAAAACGTCGAAGCCTTTTTGTTTAAACGTCCTTGCGTTTTACTTGAAACGCAAGTGCGTTTTGATTCAAACGCACTTGTGTTTGACCTAAAACGTACTTACGTTTTGGAATGAATCAGTGAACTTTACTGAATCAACATATTTTCAACCTCCTCCAGGCATCCGTCCGTCTTCTCCGGAGTGATTTGGAGCAGACGAGCCAGCAGGGAATAAATCGATACATTACGGAATTTCGGAGCCTCGTATCCCTTCTTGAAATCCGGTCCGCATGCCCGGAACATCACCTGCATATCGTCGTAGGTCGGGTCGAATCCATGGGCGCCCGGAAGTGTCTTGTTGCCTTCTTCCACCAGCCAGCCTAAATCAGGCAGTACGATGATGTCGCCCACACGTGGATTGCTTCCATAGTTCAAATAAGCAGGAATATCTTCTTTTTTCCATACCCGTACGTGATTCAGTCCTTGTAATGCCTGATACACGGAGTCGCGGTATTCCGGTTTCGTATAAATCTGTGCCGGAAGATTCCCGTCAATCAAGGAATACCATTTTTCGTTCAACAGGTGCTTGATGGGTACAAAGCGGTCTGCACTGACAGTCGCCATTCCGTGGTCGGACGTCACAATCAGGTTGATGTCCTTTCCGAAAGGCAAGCTTTGAAGTCCTTCCCATAAGTATTTCATGAGGGCATCCAGCTCTTCCACGCAGCGGCGTGTTTCCTTGCTGTGCGGACTATAAGTGTGTCCGTAGGTATCAGAATCTTCGAAATAAATCATAACCAGCTGGGGGCGTTCTTCTTCCGGCAGCTTCAGCATTCTCAGTGCCTCTGCCACACGCTCCGTCTGGGTGAGCCGGGGTTTCTGGTCGTACACGTGATAGTAGGTGGGATGCTGTCCTTTTACGGCAATGTCAGAGCCTACCCAGTAGATGTTTCCCGTCTTGATACCCTGCTTCTGTGCGGTAATCCAGATAGGTTCTCCGCCATAGTAGGACGCGTCGTTGCGGGTCTTCAGGTTGCTCATCTTGTAAAGTTCCTGGCGCTGTGGGTCCCAGAAGGTATTGGCTACGATACCATGGTGGTCAGGCACTAGTCCCGTAGCAATGGTATAGTGGTTGGGGAAGGTCTTCGAAGGGAACGAGGGAATCATGGTGGCCTTTACACCTTCACGAGCCATTCGGTCGAAGAACGGCGTGTCGTACATCTGCGGGTAGTCCCAGCGAAATCCGTCGAGGGATACAATGACGGTGTAGTGCTTTCCGGCCCACATAGAGAGGCAGATGCACCACATCATACACAGCGAGATAAGTTTTTTCATAAGTCTGGTTATTGTTAGAGGGTGATAAAAAGAAAGGTGTATTGCCGTTCTTTTGTGGGCAATACACCTTTTATGTTAAAGGGTTAGTCTTTCATTAGAAAGTCAGTCTTACACCCACCTGGCAGTGCCAGCGTGAGCTGATGTCGCTCTTGGAAATTTCTGCTTTGTTGTAAGAAAATTCTGCATTTCCAGTCTTTTCATTAAAATATTCCAAAGTCAGCGGAGAGAGGTTGTAAGCTGATTCATAGCTTGCACCCCATTTCTTATTCAGCATGTTGGCAAAGTTAATGATATCGAACGTAAATTCCAGTTTGCCCATACCTTGAATATTGTAGATGGTTTGTGCCAGATGCAAATCAATTTCATGCTCCCAGTTGCTTAAGTTAGAGTTACGTTCAGCATACTGACCTCTGTGGTTCTTTGCATAGCTGTCGTTCTCAATCCATTGTTTGAAGGCAGCGCGGCTTTCTTCAGCTGTCATGGATAAAGCTTTACCATCTTTGTCAACTCCAGTGAAGACCATTTTACTCAATTCTTCATCAGTTGGAATGTATAACAAAGAGTTGCCTGAGAATCCGTCTCCGTTAAAGTCTGATTTTTCATTCATTGTTAAACTATAGCGGCCTCCTGAGAATCCATTATAGATTACAGAGATTGTAGTGCTTGTCCAACCATTCCAGTATTTCGGACTGTTGTAAGAAGCCTGAACCATTACACGGTGAGGAATGTCAAACTTAGAGAAACCAAGTTCATTCTGTGAGTTAGTATCTACTGAGTAGTTGTATTTCCAGTTAGAATAAGCTACAGAACTTGTACCATCATTTACTGATTTAGCATGACCAAAGGTGTAAGATGCTGATAAATCCAAGCCAAAGTTGAAATGTTTTTCCAGCAATGCAGATAAAGCGTATGTATATCCTTTGTTGGTATTTCTCAGATTGATAATGCTATAGTAGTCACTTTTGGTATTACTATATTTAGGTGCTGCAGAAGCTTCTACTCCAGGAACTGCATATACTTTTTCACCAGTATTGACTGCTGCAAGATTTTCGAAGAATACATTGTTCATAGTTTTTGAATAGATACCTTCCAGCGTCATTTTTACATCACCCGGTAACATCTGTTCCAATGCAAGGTTTGCACGGAATACTTGTGGGTATTTGAAATCTTTAGATACGGTTACAATATCCGGTTTGAATGTTCCTGATTGAGATGTAGCTGCTCCCATTGGGTCGTTTGCGAACTGTCCTAAAGAAGGTGCATCGTTCAACCAGTTTTTACCACTTGCGTCCTTGTTACCGATTGTAGTTCCTTTGCTTTCCATACCTGTGTTGTTGAACGCATTTGACAACCATACAAATGGTACGCGGCCAGTAAAGATACCTATACCACCACGCAACAGGGTCTTATGTGAGTCGTTAGTGTACCAACGGAAACCTACACGCGGTGAGAACAAAACTTTAGCACTAGGGTTTTCGCCTACACGTGTATTAAAGCCTTGCTGTGCTGCATATTCATTGAAAGTTGGGTTTTCGGTCGGATTGTTGAAAATTACCGGAATATCAATACGGAGACCGTATGTCAAGTTGAAGTTGTTGCTGACATCCCATTTATCCTGTGCATAGAAACCGAACTGACCAGATTTCATGGCAGGAGCCCATTGTGTATCACCTCCAGTCAATTCTGGGTCGGTATATTTATAAGAATACTGGTAGGGCTTATCTTGCATGAATAAGTCAAGTGAGTTATAATACCAAGAACCGTTTACAGCCTGGATGAACAGGTTCTTCATACGGTAGATTTCATTGTGTGTACCGAATGTCAAAGTATGATTACCCAGATACCATGAAAGGTTATCTTCGAATGTATAGATGTCCTGATCCAAATAGTTAGCACCAGAAGAATATTCTGTACCGATGTTTACTGTAATATTGGTTTTTTGGTCATAACCTTTCACGTTTTTAATCTGTACAGTTGGGCCCTGATAAGCTACATCACGGTGGTCACGAATGAAGCTGGCAGAAGCACGGAACTCGTTGTACAAATTCTGTCCCAAATGAGAAGTTAACTCTGCTACGATAGAATTTGTTTTGTTGTTCATGCGGTAACCACTGTTTTCAAACAAATAGCTGGTTGAGCCTACTCCATAGTTGTCATCGTAAGAGTTATTATGCTGGTAACGTAAAGCCAGTTTGTGGTTTTGGTTGATGTTCCAGTCGATACGAGCCAGCAAGCCAAATGATTTATTGTCAATGTTAGGCTGTCCGTATCCTTCCTGGATGCCAGTCAATTTTGCATATTGGTCAGCAATCTGTTTGGCTACATCGTTGGTAATATAGCTATCTGTGTAACCAGGATATACGCTTGAGGGATAAGATTCTTTCTTCGCTTCTGCGCTTACAAAGTAGAACAATTTGTCTTTTACGATGGCACCGCCCAATGTTCCACCATAAGTACGAGTGTACTGCTGAGTGAGTGGAGATTTTTCATAATCGCGTACGGCACTGTATTTGCCATACATGTTGTGGTTGTTGAAGTAAGTGTAAGCCGAACCGTGAGTGGTGTTAGTACCCTGCTTGGTAATGGCATTGATACCACCTCCGGTAAATCCGCTCTGACGTACGTCGAAAGGAGCAACAACTACCTGAATTTCCTGAATGGCATCCATAGAAATCGGGTTGGCACCTGTCTGGCCACCGTTAGTTCCAGATGCTGACAAACCGAACACGTCGTTACTTACTGTACCGTCAATCTGGAAGCTGTTGTAACGGTTGTTTGAACCGGCGAATGTGATACCTCCGTTTTTTGAAGTCATGGCCATCGGCATGTTCTTCACAATGTCGTACACGTTACGGTCGACAGTCGGAGTGTTTTCGATTTTCTGTGTAGAGAAGTTGTGTGCAGCTCCGGCATTCGCTTTTGCATCAGCTACGACTACTACTTCGTCCAACAGTTCTGAACTTGGTTTCATTTCGGCATTCAGGCTGAGTGTGTTACCCAGTTCAAGTGAAATACCTGTAAATGCGGTTTTGTTGTAACCTACGTATGAGATTTCAATTTTGTAGGGACCACCGGTACGCATACCTTGGATGGTGTAACGTCCATCTACGTTTGTTACTGCACCGTAGAGAGTACCTGACGGTTCGTGGATAGCTACCACTGTAGCACCGATAACCGGGGCTTTGGTTTCATCTAAAACTTTTCCGCTGATAGCAGAAGTTGTTACCTGAGCATTTGCGCCAACAGCCATGGCTGAAACGACTAATGCGGAAAACAGGAATTTGGAATGATGTACCATAAAATTTTAATTAAATTGTAAATCTATTTTCGCGTTTTAATTCGCTTAATACTTTGTAGTTAAGTTCGTTGGATCTTTTTGTATTACTTGTTTTTTTCTGTTGCAAAGTTAAAAAATCTTTTCAACGAATAATTAGATAGTGGACGATTTAACAAATTAGACAATAAATAATTAACTATTTTATTTCTTTATCTGGCAGGAATTGTGAAATAGTAAATTCCTTTTTGCTTGACTTTGTGCAAGTTATCAGAGCTGGACAATGTGTAATAAGTTTGTAATTTATGGAGTAATGAAAGCATAATCTGACAAAGTTATTGTATGAATCCTGAATTTGTTTTCATTTTGCTTTGTCGCAAAGTTTTTATGGGCTTTTGTTTTTTTGCGTATTTTTGCGGAAAAGAAAATAGAAACTTATCAATATGAAACAAAAATTGGAAGAGAATAAAGGTATTCCGGCTTCTTTGCTATGGATGCTGGCCATTATATCAGGACTTTCAGTGGCAAATTTGTATTATAATCAGCCGTTGCTGAATCGTATCAGCGAGGATTTGGGTATCTCGGAGTTTACAGCCAACCTGATACCTATGACCACACAGATTGGGTATGCGTTGGGATTGTTGTTTATTATTCCTTTGGGGGATTTATACAAGCGGAAGAATATCATTGTTATAAACTTTCTCTTGTTGTCGGTGGCGACTTGCAGCATTGCCATGTCTGTGAATGTGTTTTACATCTTGTTGGCTTCGCTGGTGACAGGAATTTGTTCGGTCATGCCACAGATTTTCATTCCGATTGCTGCACAGTTTTCGCTGCCTCAGAATAAGGCACGTAATGTGGGGATGATGGTCAGCGGTCTGCTGACTGGTATTTTAGGTTCACGGGTAATCAGCGGTTTTGTAGGCGAATACTGGGGATGGCGTACGATGTATTATATTGCAGCCGTCATCATGTTGCTTTGTATTTTTGTGGTGGTTCGGGTGTTGCCGGATATGCCGCTAAATTTCAAGGGTACGTACAAAGGATTGATGAAATCGCTTTTTACGCTGTACAGGGACAATTCGACCATTCGTCTGGTATCTGCTCGTGCCGGATTATGCTTTGGTAGTTTCCTGGCGTTATGGGCGTGCCTGGCCTTTAAGCTGAGTGGGGAACCATTTTATGCAGGAAACAATATCATCGGTATGCTGGGACTGTGTGGAGTGGCCGGTGCACTGACAGCCTCTTTTGTCGGGAGTCTGGTACATAAGTTTGGAGTGCGGTTTTTTACTTTTGTTGGTTGTTCGCTCATCATTGCAGCCTGGATAATCATGTTTATTTTCCAGAATTCTTATTTAGGTTTTATTGTGGGAATTATTGTGATAGATATCGGTATGCAATGTGTGCAGATAGGTAATCAAACCTGTGCGTTGTCGCAGGCTCCCAAGGCGACCAACCGGGTGAATACCATCTTTATGACGACTTATTTTGTGGGTGGCTCACTGGGAACCTTTCTGGCCGGTACATTCTGGCACGCTTGGGGCTGGACCGGAGTGGTATGTGTAGGAATCGGCCTGACACTGATTTCACTGCTTGTGATGCTTTTTACTCGAAACTGATTATTCAACGAATATATATGAAAAAGAATGTGATTTATTTGAACGACTGGCTGGCTATTCATCCGTATACGACAGTTTGTTCTTCAGATACGTTTTTTGTGGAGTTGGCCAACAAACTTTATGCGGCCTGTCATTTGGAGGAATTACCTGAGACGTTTCGCAAGAATTTAAGTTTGTATGTGGCGGCTTATCTGGAAGACATCATTTCCGGCCTGGGATTGTGGCAAGGATTTACCACTGCTCATACCCGTTTATATGGCAGGTGTCTTCCATTCTATCCCACGGGAAAAGATTATATAAAGGGAGAGGTAAACCTGGAGGACGTACGTTTCATTATCTGGAATACATGGCAGAAGGCTCCTTACTCGCATGGGTATGTAAATCCGCTGGATACCTCAATCTTAAAGCAGGCACAGGCTTTCCTACCTTTACTGGAGGAAGCTTATGAGGTGGCTCCGGAGAATGAGTTGCTGAAGGATTATTTTGCCGGCTATGCAGATGAAAAAGAGGCTGACCGGAAATTGTCATGGCTTTTCGGACACACTTACCTTACGGAACCTTCTATGCTGCCTTATATTGAACGGGTGGCACCGGATGACCGTTTTATTATCCCTACGGGTCCTTTGGCGTTGTTCCTTTACGAATGGATTGAGTTGTTGGCTGGTAAGCAGGCGGCGTGCTGGAAATCGTTTCCTCGTCTGTATCAGGAGGAAAAGGAAATGCCAGAAACTGTTTTGCAGAAGAATGCGGAGATTTATCGTCTCTTTACCTTGTGGACTGGCGGACGGAAGATTATTTATCTCAACGGCTATGCGTCATTGAAACGCTTCCTGGTAGAGATTCTGCAGTGGCCGGATGATGAGAATCACACCTTGCCGCAGATGAAGAGTTGCCGGAACTTTGTATTGATGGTGGATGAGCAGAAAGGGCTTTTGCTGGCGAAGGATGTGTGTGAATACATCGCCGACACGGAAAATCCTTATTACGATCAGGAAGAGGCTTCGCAAAATGCATTCCGTATGTTGACGGAAGAGATGCTTTGCCCACCTGATTTACTGCATTATTGCATTGAGAAAAACTTGCTGCCCGATGCAGAATTGCCTGAAGTAGGAGAGAAGATGCTGGTGAAACTGAATGCGGACTTTATTGCACGGCATTCATTACTGTATTATTATCGTGGCGATTGATTTTGTCGAGTATATATCATAAAAAAAGCACGAACCGAAATTCGTGCTTTTTTATGTTATGATGGATATAGATTAGCAAACTTTGTGTGAACCGTCGCTGATAACTACATCATATACTTTCGGGCTGCGACCGAATTTTTCTTTGAAGCGTTCTTTTGCAGTAGAAATGAATGTTTCGTACAATTCATTCTTAACCAGGTTGATGGTACATCCACCGAATCCACCGCCCATTACGCGTGAACCAGTAACTCCACAGTCAAAAGCAATATCGTTCAAGAAGTCGAGCTCTTCGCAGCTTACTTCATACAGCTTGCTCATACCATGGTGAGTTTCATACATTTTCTGTCCCACTGTTTCGTAGTCGCCTTTTTCCAATGCGTCGCATACGTCGAGCACGCGCTGGATTTCTTCGATTACGTATTCAGCACGCATGTAGTCTTCTTCAGAAACTTCAGCTTTTACTTCGTTCAGCATATCCATTGTGCAGTCTCTCAGGAATTCTACAGTCGGATGGTTCTTCTTGATAGCAGCTACAACAGCTTCGCAGCTCTGACGGCGTTTGTTGTATGCAGAAGATGCCAGTTCATGTTTTACTACAGAATCAACCAATACCAAACGGTATCCGTCCGGTCTGAACGGGAAGTACTGGTATTCCAGTGAACGGCAGTCCAGACGAATCAGGTGACCTTCTTTACCGAATACAGAAGCAAACTGGTCCATGATACCGCAATTAACTCCGCAGTAGTTGTGTTCTGTTGCCTGACCTACTTTAGCCAGTTCGAATTTGTCAATTTTGTTGTCGCCGAACAAATCGTTCAAAGCGTATGCGTATGTAGATTCCAATGCAGCAGAAGAAGACATACCTGCACCCAGAGGCACATCACCTGCAAATGCAGTATTGAAGCCTTTTACGTCAACTCCGCGTTTGATCATTTCACGGCAAACACCGAAGATATAACGTGCCCAGCTTGCTTTCGGAGCATCTTCTTCGTTCAATCCGAATTCTACGTAGTCTTTCAAGTCGATAGAATAAGCGCAAACTTTATCTTTTCCGTTCGGTTTGATTTCAGCTACCATACCTTTGTCTACAGCTCCCGGAAATACAAAACCTCCGTTGTAGTCAGTGTGCTCACCAATCAGGTTGATTCGTCCCGGAGAAGTATATACTGAGCCTGTTGTACCGTCGAAATGCTTGATAAAGCGGCTTCTTACAAATTCTATGTCCATAATGATAAAAATTAAAGGTTAATAAATTCTGGTATATAAACAAGAAAGGATGAAGAATGAGTCCATCCTTCATCCTTATGTATTTTTTATTCAGTCGGAATGTCTTTGTTTACATTCTTGCATCCAATCAACGCATAGAATAACAAGTATGCCAATGCGGCTGCAATTACGATAAAGCTGTTCAGGTAACCTGCTGAGTCGGCTACTCCACCTTGTAACAGCGGAAGTAATCCACCACCGCAAACCATTACCATGAAGATTCCGGAAGCAGCTTCTGTGTATTTACCCAGTCCTTCTACAGCCAGGTTGAAGATACCACCCCACATGATTGAAGTACAGAGTCCGCAGAGTGCCATACACATTACGCTGACAGGAACAGCTTCCAGTCCGAATGACAGGCTTGCTCCGCTTTTGAATACCGGCATGTTGACTACGCTGGTCAAAGGAGTTACGAAAGCAATGCCGATCAAAATCAATCCGAGAATAGAAGCTACGGTCAACATGGCCTTACTACTGAACTGAGCACCGAGTGAAGCACCAATCAGACGACCGATAAGCATCAGGAACCAGTAAGTTCCTACGATAGAACCTGCAATGGCCGGATCGATACCCAGACCGCCTTCGTGAGTCTGTGCAGTCATGAACAAGTTAGCAAAGTGAGGAACACCTACTTCAATACCTACGTAAACGAAGATGGCGATGGTTCCTAACTTGAAGTGACGGAAAGACAACGGGCTGTGTTCGCCTTTGCTCTTGTTTGCCTTAGACAAGCTTGGTTCAGGGATAGCCATGAAGAAAAGTACCAGGAAAGCGATGGCAAAGATAGCCATAGCGATGTACAATGCCGGCAAAGCCTTAGCGATAGTACGTTCTTCTACGTTGGCACCCATCAGGTAACCGACCAATACCGGAACGATAGTAGCTGACAAAGAGTTCAGTGAACCACCAGTCTGAATAAGCTGGTTACCTTTCTTGCCGCCACCACCAAGAGTGTTCAACATCGGGTTAACTACTGTATTCAGCATACACATAGAGAAACCAGAAATGAAGGCTCCTGTCAAATATACAGAGAATCCGCCTTTAGAGGCCAATGCCTGAATACCTACACCAATGAATCCTACTGCAATAGCAATCAATGCTGTTTTCTTGTATCCGATTTTCTGTAAAAGAAGTCCCGAAGGAATACCCATAAATGCGTATGCAATGAAGTTCGCAGCGAATCCGAGTGTAGCTTCCAGGTTGGTAGCTCCAAATTCACTCTGTACGATAACTCCGAATGGAGCCGGCAAACCGGTTACGAAAGAAATCATAGCAAACAATGCGAACATCATTACTATGGGTAACAAATAGCTTTTTTGTTGTTGTGACATGTTGTTTAAAGGTGTTAGTTTGTTATAGGTTAATTAAAGAATTAGGTTTTTATTTTTCAACTCCGAACTTATAGATAGTTACCTGATGGTAGGTATCTTCCGGTTTCAGTACGACTGACGGGAAGTGTCCTTTGTTGGGTGAGTCGGGGAAGTGCTGTGCTTCAAAGCAGATGGCACTTCTTGCCGGGAATGTAGCACCGTGGTATCCGGTGAAACCATTGTGCCAGTTGGCGGTGTATACTTGTACACCCGGCTCTGTGGTATAAACTTCCAGCGAACGTCCGCTTTCTGGTTCTACGCATTTAGCTGCAAATACCAGAGCTTCCGTTTCGCGTTTGTTCAGCACATAGCAATGGTCGTATCCGGCTCCGTTGATGAGCTGCTGGAACGGTTCATTGATACGGCTTCCCACTGTGTGCGGTGTACGGAAGTCCATCGGAGTACCTTCTACCTTCAATACTTCTCCTGTAGGGATAGATACTTCGTCTATTGGAATATAAAAATCTGCGTTGATTGTGACAATGTTATTGTCTACGGTTGGAGTCGGATTATTCAAACCTGCCAGGCTGAAAAATGCGTGGTTCGTCAGGTTGATAATAGTCTTTTTGTCGCAGTTGGCTACGTAAGTGATGACCAGTTCGTTCTGTCCTGTCAGCGTATAAGTAACTGTGACATCCAGATTGCCTGGAAAACCTTCTTCACCATCTTTAGAAAGATAGTGCAGCGTTACGCTCTGCTCATCTTCCTGTTTGGCATCCCATACACGGGCATGGAAACCAGTCGGACCTCCATGCAGGGAGTTAGGACCGTTATTGATGGTCAAATTATGTTCTTGTCCGTCCATCAGGAAACTGCCTTTCGCAATACGGTTGCCATAACGTCCGATTAATGTACTCAGGAAAGGTTCGTGACTGTTGATTACATTGTCGATACTGTCATGTCCCTGTACCACATTGGCCAGTTTACCGTTTTTGTCCGGTACCATCACAGTTAAGATTGCTCCCCCATAGTTTGTAATTGCTACTTCGGCACCTTGCTGGTTAGAAAGAATAAACAAATCTGTCTCTTTGCCGTCTACAATTTTTTGAAAATCTGCTCTTTTTAAGCCGCTTAAATTATTTTCTTTGTAAAATGTGTTGTTCATATTATTAAAATCTTTTAGTTCACACATTATTTTGTTGTGCAAATAAAAAGATTTTCTTCAATATACCCAAACATTTTCGAAGAAAGAACGTTCTTTAATTGTTTAAAGAAAGTAAATCGGCCACAATAAAACTGCTTCCTCCCACAAAAATAAAATCATCCGGCTGGGCTTGTTCCTTGGCTGCTTCGAAGGCTTCTTTCACATGGGGGTAGGCTTCTCCGTGTAAACTGAAGGTCTCGGCCAGTGCTTTCATCTGCTGGTAGGGAAGAGCTCTTTTCACGCTGGCTTGTGTGAAATAATATCGGGCATCTTTAGGCAACATAGACAATACACCGCTCACATCCTTATCGTTCACCATGCCGATGACAATATGTAAGGTTTTATAAGTCTGATGCCTGAGTTGCTCGGTTATGTATTGCATACCACCCGTGTTGTGTCCGGTATCGCAGATGATGGTCGGTTTCTCACCTAATTTCTGCCAGCGTCCCATCAGACCGGTCAGCTCGCAGACATGAAGGAAGCCTTCACGCACATTCTCTTCTGACAGATTATACCCTGCATGACGAAGCTGGCGGATCGCCGAGAGTAGAGTATTGGTATTCTTTAGCTGGCATAAGCCTCCCAGTTCGCCTTCCAGTTGAGGATAGTCAGCAGTTTGGTAGACATAATGCATCGCTTCGTTGCGGGTCGCATGGATGAGCAGGTGTTCGTCTTCGGCAAATACAATGGGAGCCCCTACGGCAGTTGCCTTAGCCTGGAAGACAGGTCGGGTTTCTGGAGTGGTTTCACCGATTACGACCGGAGTACCTTCTTTAATGATGCCCGCCTTTTCTGAAGCAATTTTTTCCAGGGTATTACCTAAAAACTGTACATGGTCGAAACTGATGTTGGTAATGACACACAAGTCGGGCTGAATGATGTTGGTGCAGTCCAGTCTTCCTCCAAGACCGACCTCTATAACGGCTACATCCACTTGCTGTTCAGCGAAATAGGTGAATGCCATAGCAGTGGTAAGTTCAAAGAAAGAAGGGTGAAGCGGTTCGAAGAATGCGCGGTGCTTTTCTACAAAGTCGATGACAAATTCCTGACTTACCGGAGTTCCGTTTACGCGGATACGCTCACGGAAATCCACCAGATGAGGAGAAGTGTAAAGTCCGGTCTTATAGCCTGCAGCTTGTAGAATGGCAGCCAATGTATGCGAACAAGAACCTTTCCCGTTGGTTCCTGCCACGTGAATCGTATGGAATTTGCGGTGAGGGTGATGGAAGTAATCATCCAGGGCATACGTGTTGTCCAATCCCTCTTTGTAAGCATCTTTGCCCACCTGCTGAAACAGAGGGGCACTATTATATAAGTAGGTAAGTGTTTCCTGATAATTCATGATTTCTGCTTTTTAAAAACAGCTGCAAATATCATCATTTTTATCAGGATAACCTATCTTTTTACGATTTCATTTACCAGTAAGCCCCTTGCGGGTACTTGATTCCTTCTACTCCGATGCTGATGGAACTGCTTTCATTAAACTTGAAATTAATCATTCCCCCAATCCGGTCGGGAGCGAAATTAGGCATGGGGTAGTAATAGGGTGAACGTTTCGGCATGAGCGATTTGTTGCCATAGGCATATAGACTGATACGTTCGTTGACTTTAAACGCCGCAATGCCGGTAATTCCTACATTGCGGTAGTTGATGCCACCCCAGTTGAAGTTGCTGGCATACAATCCGCCTGCTACGCTGAAACGCTTGTTCAGCGGTACGGCGTACAAGAAAGCAGCATCCTGACCGAAACCCACTCCGGAAGGAGCGTATTTGCTCGGACTGAATGTGACATTCATGCCGATGGAGGCATTGAATCCTTTATGCAGCTCCCAGGTGGCGTAGCCGTAATTGAACGGAGTAATGCCATACATATCGAAGGGAGAGTATAGGTAATGCTGCGGAACAGGAGCGGGCAGGGGTACACTGAGTGTATCCTTAGCCATGAGCTGTTCTGCATACAATGTCGTGGAAAGGGAGTCGGAAGGAAGCGACTTCGGGTTTTCTGTCTGTGCTAAAACGAGTAACGGACAGAACAATGTCAGCAGCAAGATATATTTTTTCATGACTTTCATTTTTTTTGTTACCCCAAAAATACAAAAAATGTCACTGCTATTTAGGCTGTTATCTCTTTTTAGTCCTGGTTTAAATTTTATTTGGATAAAGAAGACGATGTGGACCGGAGCAGAATCTGAAATGTCCTGTTCTCTTTTCAGTACTTCTTAAGGAGTACTGTAGTACTTCCACGAAAGTACTGGAGTACTCCCTATGCAGTACTGGAGTACTTCTTCGGAAGTACTGGGAAAAGGCTTTCGGTCGAAATAGGAGCCTTGCAGGAATCGTGTTTAAATGCAGAAAGGACTGACTCCACTTGTAGGGGAGACAGTCCTTTCTCATATCTGAAAAGCTGTTGCTTAATCGAATAAACTTCTGAATTTCTTGAAGATTTTTTCTTTCAGGCTTGTATTTGGCTTGAAGTTCTCTGCTTCCTGCCATTTTTCCAGTGCCTGACGTTCTTCTTTCGTCAACGTTTCCGGAATGTAGACGCTGATATTTACCAGCAAGTCGCCTGTACCGGTGTTGTATCCGTAGCTGTTGATGTTGGGCAGACCTTTGCCGCGCAAGCGAAGCACTTTGCCCGGCTGTGTGCCCGGCTCAATCTTGATTTTTGCCTTTCCATCGATGGTCGGGATTTCTACCGTACCTCCTAATGCAGCGGTTGGCACACTTAACAGAAGGTTGTAAATCAAGTCACTTTCGTCACGGATGAGTTCCGGATGCTTTTCTTCCTCAATCAATACCAGCAAGTCGCCCGGTACTCCGTTGTGCTTTCCGGCATTACCTTTTCCGTTGATGGTCACCTGCATGCCTTCAGCTACTCCGGCCGGAATCTTCACAGTTACCACTTCTTCACCGTAAACCACTCCTTCACCGTTACATTCCTTACACTTGTTCTTGATGATTTTACCTTCACCGCCGCACTGCGGACATACAGACTGTGTCTGCATCATGCCGAAAATGCTCTGCTGTGTGCGGGTTACGCTACCCGTTCCGTGACATGTAGGACAGGTTTCTGTACCTCCGTCACCTTCTGCTCCTGTACCATGACAGTGGCTGCATTCTACGTATTTCTTCAGCTTGAATTTCTTTTCAACCCCAGTTGAAATCTCCTTCAGGTTCAGTTTGACCTTTACGCGCAAGTCTGAACCACGGAATTTCCGCTGACGTGACTGGCCTCCGCCACCAAATCCGCTGCTGAATCCGCCAAATCCTCCGTGTCCGCCGAAAATATCGCCGAACATAGAGAAAATATCGTCCATAGACATGCCTTGGCCACCAAATCCGCCAAAACCACTTCCACCTCCGGCTGCACCGTCTACTCCGGCAAAACCGAACTGGTCATAGCGTGAACGCTTGTCCGGGTTGCTCAATACTTCGTAGGCCTCTGCGGCTTCCTTGAACTTCTCTTCCGCTTCCTTATCACCCGGGTTGCGGTCCGGATGATATTGGATGGCCTTCTTTCGGTAGGCCTTCTTTATTTCGTCTGCCGTGGCTGTTTTGGCAACCCCCAGCACTTCATAATAATCTCTTTTCGCCATGACTATACCTGTTTATTATTGGGCAACCACCACTTTTGCATGGCGGATGACTTTTTCGTTCAGTTTATATCCGGTCTGTACACAATCCAGTACCTTTCCTTTCTGTTCTTCGCTTGGAGCAGGCACCAAAGCCACAGCTTCATGGAAATCAGTATCGAATGCTTCGCCCACAGGTTCCATCTTTTCCAAGCCTTCCTGATGCAAGTTTTTCAAGAACTTCTGGTAAATCAGTTCCACTCCCTCATAAATGGCTTTCACGTCTTCAGCCTTCTGCATGTTCTGCAGCGCACGTTCCAAATCGTCCAAAATCGGCAGGATAGCATTGATGGCTTTTTCTCCTCCGTTTTTGATTAATTCGGCTTTTTCCTTTAAGGTACGTTTGCGGAAGTTGTCGAATTCAGCAGACAGACGCAGGTATTTGTCTTTCTGCTCGTCGATGACTTTCTGAGCTTCTTCCAGTTCTTTTCCCAACTTTTCTTCGGCAGTCAGTTCCTTTTCTTCAGAAGAGGCATTTTCCTGTGCTTCTGATGCTTCGGAAGTCGTTTGTTCATTCTCGGCAGCTTCTTGTGACTGCTTTTTCAATTCTTCTTCCACGTTTGGATTTTTATTTTCGTTGTTCATATCTTAATGGTTTTTATTTTCGTTTGAATAGTTTTCTTTTCCCTCTAACAAATTTCGTGCCTTAATGGCAGTTTTATTCAAATTGGCTGCAAAAATAATAAAAAACTGCCACACTGACATAGAAAAAACGAAGATTACACGTGTACTCCCGATTTTGGCATTTCATCATTCTGATAGGTCAGTTCAACCCTTGATTTGTCAGCTTCGCACGTTTGTAGGGCTTTTATTGTGTGGCGTGAGGTAATTTTGTTTCCATCATCAATCAATACACAAGAAAATGTTTAAGAAAATAGTCCGTTTTTCAATTCGAAAAAAACTGTTTGTCGTGCTGACAACCTTGTTTTTAATGATTGGGGGCATTTATTCAATGCTGACATTACCCATCGATGCAGTGCCCGACATTACCAATAATCAGGTACAGATTGTTACCGTGTCGCCCACTTTGGCCCCTCAGGAGGTGGAACAGTTGATTACTTTTCCAATAGAAGTGGCCATGAGCAACATCATGAATGTGGAGGAAATTCGTTCCGTGTCCCGTTTCGGCTTGTCACTGGTGACCGTGGTGTTCAAGGAAAGTGTGCCCACACTGGATGCCCGTCAGCTGGTGAATGAGCAGATACAAACCGTGGCCGGAGAAATACCTTCGGAGTTGGGTGTGCCGGAGATGATGCCCATTACCACCGGTTTGGGTGAAATCTATCAGTATGTACTGAAAGTGGCTCCCGGGTATGAGGATAAATATGATGCCATGGAGTTGCGTACCATTCAAGACTGGATTGTGAAAAGACAGCTTTCGGGCATTCCGGGCATTGTAGAAATCAACAGTTTCGGAGGATACCTGAAGCAATATGAGGTGGCTGTCGACCCGGATGCCTTGTATTCGCTCAATATCACTATCAGCGATGTGTACGATGCATTGAGCCGCAACAACCAGAATACCGGAGGTAGTTATATAGAAAAGGTAAACCGTGCGTACTACATCCGTTCGGAAGGTATGATTGCCGACTTGAAAGATATTGAACAGATTGTCGTGACCAATCGTGGAGGAATCCCTGTACATGTGAGCGACATTGCTAAAGTACGTTACGGAGCTCCCAAGCGTTTTGGTGCCATGACTAAGGATGGAGAAGGCGAATGCGTGGGAGGTATTGCCATGATGCTGAAAGGTGCCAATGCCAATGTGGTCACGCAGGAGTTGGAGAAACGCGTGGCGAAGGTACAGAAGATGCTTCCCGAAGGAGTCAGTGTAGAACCTTATCTGAATCGCTCGGAACTGGTGAACCGTAACATTTCGACAGTTATCCGCAACCTGGTAGAAGGAGCCATTATTGTGTTCTTGGTATTGATTCTGTTCCTCGGCAATGTCCGTGCAGGATTGATTGTGGCTTCCGTAATTCCGTTAGCTATGCTTTTTGCCTTTATCCTGATGCGGGTGTTCGGTGTATCTGCCAACCTGATGAGTTTGGGAGCCATCGACTTTGGTATTGTGGTAGACGGTTCCATTGTGATATTGGAAGGAATTCTGGCACATATCTACGGCCGTCGGTTGATGGGACGTACCCTTAGCAAAGAAGAAATGGATGCAGAGGTGGAGAAAGGAGCCGGCAATGTCGTACGAAGCGCCACGTTTGCCGTTCTGATTATTCTGATTGTGTTCTTCCCTATATTGACTTTGACCGGAATCGAAGGAAAATACTTTACTCCGATGGCTAAGACGTTGGTGTTCTGTATTATTGGTGCTCTGCTGCTGTCACTGACTTATGTGCCGATGATGGCTTCCTTGTTCCTGAAGCGTACGGTATCGGTAAAACCGACATTGGCCGACCGCTTCTTTGAGAAATTGAACCGTGTATATCGTCGTACACTGGACTTCTGCCTGTCGCATGTATGGGGTACGCTGGTGTCAGCCTTTACCTTATTAATACTTTCGTTCTTTCTGTTTACCCGCTTGGGCGCCGAGTTTATTCCAACTCTTGACGAAGGTGACTTTGCCATGCAGATGACGCTTCCGGCAGGTAGTTCATTGAGCCGCAGCATCGAGGTGTCGCTTGAGGCGGAAAAGAAACTGAAGCAGGATTTCCCGGAAATCAAGCATGTGGTTGCCAAGATTGGTACCGCAGAGGTCCCAACCGACCCGATGGCGGTAGAGGATGCCGACGTGATGATTGTGATGAAGCCTTTCAGTGAATGGACATCGGCCAGCAGTCGGGCAGAGATGGTAGAGAAGATGAAGAAGTCACTGGAAACGGTGGAAGGGGCAGAATTCAACTTCAGCCAGCCTATCCAGTTGCGTTTCAATGAGTTGATGACGGGTGCCAAAGCCGACATTGCCATCAAACTGTATGGAGAGGATATGACTGAACTGTATGCCAAGGCCAAAGAAGCTGCGAAATACGTGGAACAGGTGCCTGGGGCTGCCGATGTGTTGGTGGAGCAGGCCATGGGACTTCCGCAATTGCTGGTGAAGTATGACCGCTCTAAAATAGCCCGTTATGGCATTGACATAGAAGAATTGAATTCCATTATTCGTACGGCATACGCTGGAGAAACCGCCGGGGTAGTCTTTGAAAACGAGCGTCGTTTCGACCTGGTACTTCGTCTGGACAACGAAAAGGTGAAGGACTTGAATATCGACAAACTGTTTGTCCGCACGGGCGAAGGTATTCAGATACCGGTCAGCGAGGTAGCCAGCATTGATTTGGAAAACGGTCCTTTGCAGATTAACCGCGATGCAACCAAACGACGGATTGTCATTGGGGTCAATGTGCGCGATGCCGATATTCAGCAGGTAGTAGAACAGATACGTACCTCTCTGGAGAAAAATATCAAGTTGAAACCGGGATACTACTGGGAATACGGCGGACAGTTTGAGAACTTGCAGAATGCCGTGCGTACCCTGAGCATTGTCATTCCGATTGCGCTGATGCTGATTCTGCTGTTGCTGTTCTTTGCCTTCCGTAGTGTCATTTATTCATTGGTTGTCTTTTCTACGGTGCCCTTGTCACTGATTGGTGGTGTGGTGGCTCTGTGGCTGCGCGGACTCCCGTTCAGTATTTCAGCCGGTGTAGGATTCATCGCCCTGTTTGGTGTAGCCGTGTTGAACGGTATTCTGATGATTAACCATTTTAATGATTTGCGAAAAGAAAAAACATATACCATGTGTACGAACCGAATTATTGCAAAAGGATGTCCTCATCTGTTGAGACCTGTTTTCCTGACCGGACTGGTGGCTTCTTTGGGCTTTGTGCCGATGGCCGTAGCTACTTCTGCTGGTGCCGAGGTACAGCGTCCGCTGGCCACGGTAGTGATTGGTGGTCTGATAGTATCTACTGTTTTGACCCTGATTGTCATTCCGGTATTCTATCGTCTGGTAAATGTGATAGCCCATCTGTGGGGCCGGAAAAGACATCGCGCACGGTTGGGACGCAAAGTGGGTATGACGTGTATGTTGCTCCTCGCAGCTGTATCCGTTTCTGCAGTTACTCCGCAGAAAGCAATTACCCTGGATGAGGCGGTAGAAATAGCCTTGCAGAATCATCCCCGTCTGAAGATGGCCAGTGCGGAGATTGAACGCAGCCGCGCAGCACGTGGTGAAGTGTGGGATGTAGGAAATACCTCGTTCAGCTATTCCTGGGGACAATTGAACGGAGAATACAAGAAAGATAATGAACTGGCCGTGGAACAGTCGTTAGGCTCTTTGCTGACTCCTTTTTATAAGAATGCGCTGGTGAATGCCCAGGTAACGACTGGCACTCATTACCGTGACATGGTGAAGAAAGAGATTGTGGCTGAAGTGAAACGCGCCTGGGTATATTATCAGTATGCTTTCCACCTGTATCATTTGTATGGAGCACAAGAAGAACTGGCCTTGAAGTTGCGTGAGAGCGGCGACTTGCGTTACCAGCAAGGAGATATTGACCAGACGGAGCGTAATATGATTGCGACACTGGCCGCCGAACTCCACACTCGCAGCTTGCAGGCGCGGGAGGAGATGGAACTTGCTTCCCGCCGTTTCGCCTGGGCATGTTATGCCGGTGAACAGGTGGTTCCCAACGACAGTTCATTGGCTGTGCTTCCGCTGTCCTTGCAAGACCGGATGCTTTCGGCTCCTCATCTGAACTATTTTGCCAGTCAGGTGCAGGAAAAGAAATCGCAGCTTCGGATAGAACGGAGCAAGTTCTTCCCGGAATTTTCGCTGGGTTATGTCCGTCAGAAAATTGCTCCGCTGAATGGCTTGAATTCGTGGATGGTGGGAGTGTCTTTCCCCATTCTGTTTTTTCCGCAGCGTAGCCGCACCAAGCAGGCAAAGGTAAGCCTGCAGATTGCTCAGTGGGAGGCCGACCAGAACCGTGTGCAACTGAATAACAAGGTAGAGGAGCTTTACCGTCGTGTACGCCAGCAGCAGGAAAGCCTGGATTATTATGCCAAGGCTGCGTTGAAAGAGGCGGATGCCTTGCAGGAAAGTGCCTTGATGAAGTTCAAGGAAAGTGAAATCAACATTACGGAGTTTGTGCAGAGTCTGAATGCTTCCCGTGACATTCGCCGGAATTATATTGAGACAGTATATGCATACAATGTATCCGTATTGGAAATCGAATTATATACAGAATAAAAATAAAAAAACATAGCAAGATGAAACAATTTCTTTTTTTCTCAGCCTTATGCTACTCGCTGGTGATGGCCTCTTGCGGAGGTGGTGCCACTGAAAAAACATCCGATGAATCTACAGCAGTACAGCCCGTACAGCAGGACAGTCTTCAGGCATCTGCCGACAGCCTGGGGGTGGACGGTACTACGGGAGCTACCCAGGTGGCCAATGCACCTTCTTTTAACGGCATCTTGATGATACCGCCACAGCAACACGCAACGATTACCCTTAGTATGGGCGGGGCTGTACACAGCGTATCTTTCCTTCCGGGTGATTATGTGCGTAAAAACCAGGTCATCCTGACGCTGGAGAATCCGGAATTCATAGCCTTGCAGCAAACCTGGCTCGATGCGGCTGCGCAGACTGAGTTCCTGGAAAAAGAATATCTTCGCCAGCAGAATCTGGCTTCTCATGAGGCTGCTTCACAAAAACGGATGCAGCAGAGCAAGGCGGAATATTTGTCGATGAAGAGCCGTCTGGATGCAGCTGCAGCCCAGTTGCTGATTTTGGGAGTGGATGCCCGCAGTTTGCAGACAAAAGGTATTCAGCCTTATTTGGAGATAAAAGCGCCGTTAAACGGCTATGTCACGAACATGAACGTGAACGTAGGAAAATATTTCAATGTAGGTGAGCCCGTGTGCGATGTGATTGACAAGCAGGCCCCGATGCTGCAGCTTACAGCCTACGAAAAAGATCTGGATAAGTTGAATGTGGGCGACCGTATGGAGTTCCATGTAAACGGAATGGGAAATGAAACCTTCGAAGCCGTACTGGTTTCCATTGACCAGATGGTAGACAATGCCAATCGTTCCATCAAAGTGTATGCTCGTGTGGCTCATCCGCAAAAAGATTTTCGTCCCGGCATGTATGTGTCGGCACGTAAGTCGGCAAAAAATGAATAACTTTGCAGCATGAAGCGAATCTGGAGCAATAAATATGTGCTGATAGTGAATGCCATCTCCATCATGGTGGCATTCCTTACGCATTTCCCGGAACTGATTACCTTGTCGAATCCGTATTCGGCCGACGGTCTTTCGTTTCCGGGCATGCACTGGGCCGATGTGGGCAATGAGGTACTGTTCACGTACCTTTCCCTTCTTTTTCTCTTTTTCCTGAATGAAGCCGTGTTCCGTTTCAATAGCGATATGGTTTCTATCGGGTGGAAAAAGGTGGTTTGTTCGTTTGTGCTGACTTGGGTAGTAAGTAACCTGCTGGGCAAATGCTTTGTTTACCTGCATCAGCATTTCGATGTGCCTGCCATTGATGCCATGCTTCATCATTATCTTCATCCTTTGCGTGATTTCCTGATAACCTGCATTGTGACGGGAAGCTGCTATTTCTTCCATCAGAACCGGAAGAGCCGTAAGATGCTGCTCGAAAACCAGCAGTTGCGCATGGAGAATGTCATCAATCAGTACGAGGCCTTGAAAAGCCAGTTGAACCCTCACATGCTGTTTAATTCGCTGAACACCTTGTACCTTTTGATTCGGGAGTCACCCGACAAGGCCCGCCATTATCTGGAAGAACTGTCACGGGTGATGCGCTACACCTTGCAGGACAACGAGTCGCATTCCGTGACTTTGCGCGAGGAAATGGAGTTTGTACAGTCGTACATGTACCTTTTGCAGGTGCGTTATGAAGAGAATCTTCAGTTTGACATCCGTATCCATCCGGAACTGATGTCACGGAAACTGCCACCCATGGCCCTGCAGTTATTGGTGGAGAATGCCGTGAAGCACAATGAAATCAGTAACCGCCGTCCGCTGACAGTGTCTGTGATAGCCGAAGGTGACACGGTGGAGGTGAATAATCCGCTTCAGCCCAAACGGGGAGGGAGTGCCGGAATGGGTATCGGATTGGCAAATCTGGCCAAGCGCTATCAGTTGCTGTATAAGAAAGACATAATCGTAAAAGAGGAAAATCATCGTTTCACCGTTATTCTGCCTTTGATATGAAGACTTTAATTATAGAAGATGAAAAGGCGGCCTTGCGTAATCTGAAGGCTGTAATGCAGGAAGTGGATACCGATTTTGAAATCGTCGGCGAAGTGGACAGTATTTTCGACGGGGTGGAGTGGTTTCGCACGCATCCCATGCCGGAACTGGTGTTTATGGACATTCATCTGGCCGATGGTTCAGCCTTCGATATCTGTGCGCAGGTAGACATCACGTGTCCCATCATCTTTACTACGGCCTACGATGAATATGCCTTGCGGGCCTTTAAGGTGAACAGTGTGGCTTATCTGCTCAAGCCCATCAGCCGGACTGATTTGCAGGAGGCCATGCACAAACTGGAATTGCTGGGCGGACAGGTGAAGGAAGAGAAACAGCCTGACTTGTCGGCCATCATCCGTAGTTTGAAAAAAGAAGAGAATTACAAGACGCATTTTCTGGTGCCGGTGAAGGGGGATAAACTTCTACCTGTGTCGGTAGAAGCCATCCAGTATTTCTATATCTCTAACGGGCTGGTTAAGGCGGTAGACAGTGAGGGGAAAGAATTTGTCTTCTCTCAGTCGCTCGACGAACTGGCCGAGCAATTGAATCCGCACGATTTCTTCCGGGCCAACCGCCAGTTTATCGTGTCACGGAAGGCCGTATCCGACATCAGCCTGTGGTTTAACGGGCGGCTGGCCATCAACCTGAAAGTGCCGGTGCCCGAGAAAATCATCATCAGCAAGGCCAAGGCTTCGGAATTGAAGGACTGGTTCTGACGAAGAATGCTCTTGTTGCTGTTAATCTTCTGTTTTTAGCGACTACAAATCTTTTTCCAGGTATGTAAAGATTGTTTTTCCTATAATGAATTTAGTTCCGTGATAAAGTTTCTTTCTGGTATTTGTCTTTAGTAATTTATTATTAAATAAGATACCTTCTTCTAAAGCTGTGAGGTAAAGATATCCATTTATCATTTTTATTTCCGCTTGTTCTGGAGCTATAGGGCTGGTAATGTCCCATGTCATTTGTAGGTCACAATTGACAGATTTGCCAATTACCACTCTTTTCGACCGGTCTGGAGATTTTATCCATTTGTAAAGTGCAATGTCTGTTTCTTTGATAGGCCCTTCCACTCTGAGAAAATAACGTTCGGACTTCGGACTGGTGGCTGCAACACTAATGGCGAATCCAATACAATAAATCATGTAACTCAGAAGTAGATATTCACGTGTGTCTATTTGAGAATTGAATGAAGATGACCACATATACATTGAACCAAGTCCGAATACGATAGATATGACTGCACCAATCAAGGCTTTCTTTAACTTGATGTCAGTACCATAAGTTACAGCTGTAGCAATGCATAGACCACTCAACATCCACGGAATCCATTCGATGATGAATGAATTATCTTTAAAGTTGAGGGTAATGGAAATGACACATCCGAGAAAGAAGGATAAATAACTGAGAAATCCTCCAATAATAGATCTGATGACGATTTGTAATGTTCTCTTCCATAACCATCGGCCATGGCTGGTCAGAAAGCTTAATGAGAAGGTAAGAAAGAAGCCTATATTCAAACCATAAAAAGGAAGGAATAAAAGATTACTTTCATATTCTTCTATTAGGCTCGTGATGGATGACGAATTAGGTTCTACTCCCAAAATAAGGTAGATGAACTTTACGAGTAACAGGTTTTCGCTATGGTGTACGTTGGCCGTAAAGTTAATCCAGGCAATAAGACCTGCAAATGCTCCAGCAATGATCCATGAAAGATAAAAAGATGCGTTGCGCGTATCAAATAAATTTTTGGAGTTGTAATAATGGCGCCCTTGCTTACAATGTCTTCCATATTCAGGACATTGGTACTCATTTTCGTCCCAGCAAGATTTATGGAGTACATGTTTACACTTCACTACAATCTCATCACCTTCTACAAATGGGGCTTTACAGAAATAGCAAGACTGCTCGATTAGCATTCCATTATAGCTCATGTTTTTTCCGTTATAGTGAGTTACATATTTTTTCTTGAACAGCCAATAACTTATACCGGGCAAGATAAATTGAAAGATTAAATAGAGTATAAGGAGCGTTATTACGCCAATGAAACAACCTTGAAGAATCACCTGGAGTGTGGTTGAACCATTGACGATGACAGGGTTATAGATACTTCCTACATTATAATAAATATAATCGGATGCAATCAAACTGTCGCCTGAATAACAGGCTATTTGAAGTTTACGTTCTATACCTCTATAAATTTTATAATCCGGATTGACGTATGTAAAGACATTATCTATATAATTATCTTTGAATAGATGTAATATGTCATTTAAACTTAATTTCTGACTGAAGGCATTAATATATTTACCTCCGCTTTTTTGGCAGATTGCTTTCAGGAAATCTTGAGCATCCTCATTTCCCTGGTCTATTTGTTCTGTTTGTTCTTGCAGGTTGAAATAGAAGATAGGGAATGCTTGAGTAGTATCAATTTTTTGTGTGAGCTGGTATTGTAATTCGAAATGCTTGGGATCGATAGGTTTGTTATGGCTGTAAACTTTTCCGTCAGAAAATACGAACATGATTTTCTGGGCAGAAGCAGCCTTATTTGTGTGGATACTGTCTTTCCCATTTCCTACATATTCAGAGGAGTCCTTTTTGAATTCGTCAATTTTAGAAGAAATAGCTCGGTATAGGTATTTTCCTTTCGGGCCATGTTTGAAATAATTATTTAATACGTAGTCTGATGCAATCATTGTTGGAGTTATTCCTCCATCTTTCATAAAAGCAACATGGAGGTGATCTAATGCAAAAAGTTTCTTTAAATCCTTGATAATTCGATATTGTTGGTTGATTGCAGTAGAGTCCAATGTCAGGTCAATTAAAAATAGTGCATCTATTTTTAATTGGGCTATTTCTTTTAATTTGAGATTTTCGTAGCTTTCTAGTTGAGGCTGTGTGTTAGGGTTATATATGTTGCCTTTCAAAAACTCTTCTGTTTTGAAATGAATGCTGTCTGCATTGGTACTAAGTAGCAATGCTGTAAGGGTATCATTTAGCTCTACATTTAATTTAAAACGTTTGTAATCAGGCTCAAATTCTATATTTGTGATATTGATATTTAAATTTTCTTTATAAGTCTTGCTATAAGGTTTGAGCTGTTCACATCCTGACAATGTGATGATGAGAAGTAGCAGAAATGGTATAATGTAGTGTCTATTCATTGTTGTGAGTTATTTTCAAGTTATAAATTCGTTAAATAGTTGGATAATCATTATCATTGTTATCCATCATCTCACGAAGTTTTTTTGCATTCTCCCGTGCTTGTTTGAAAGCTTTTATTTTAGCTTGCAGCATATTGATAAATAACAATATTATGGCTACTGCAGCTAAACTATATAAGTAGTCTTTTATACGTTCCAGCCAAGGTTTATATTCCAATGCCTGAATTTTTTCAGAAGTGTTTTTTAGTTCGATGTATTTTTCTTCTATTGTTTGGAAGCGAGATAGAAAATCTTTAAATTCTTGTGATAGCCCTTTTGCAGTATTATATTGTTCTTGAATTTCAGTGAATAGTAATTGTTCTTTTCCTTTTACTTTTTCCAGTTCGGGAGCTAAAGCTTGTACCAATGAAAGTTCGAATGCCGTTTTATAAAGTTGGGCATAAATACTGTCCTGTGTTTTAATAAATGTTTCCGCATCGGCAAAACTTTTTTGTGCATCGAAAAAATGTTTCTGAACGACTATCGAGTCTAATAGATTTTGTTTAGCTAATTGGTAGTTTGCTACGATTTGCAGAAGAGAATCATCTTCTGCAATTTCTATTTGCTTTGATTGGTAGTAAGCGTTCCACTTGGTATCGATTGTTGTTATTTGTTTGTCGGCTTTTATAAGTTCATCTGGTGTGTATTGTCCAACCTTTACAGATATTTCTTCCAGTTCCTGGTAAAAGCCGAGTAAACGGCTTTCTATTTCTAATAGATGCATTTCATTATCAAATGTACTTGAATCGTCCTGGCACCAGGCTTGAGTACTGGGTAGCATTATCCAGAGGCATAAGTAGAAAAAAAATTGTATGTGATGTTTCGATTTTTTCATTATGCGTCATTTATTTAGACAAGTTTGACGGAAATAAATTTTGGCCTTGTTGAATATGTCAAGAGCTACCTGTTGGTCATGGCTTATATCTGTAGCTTGTTGTACATGAGTTTCAATTGAATCTATGATTTGGTTACATGTAATTTCCAAATCGTTTTTTTCGATGTTATCTGAACTTAGTAACCATTTGTTGGTACTGTTATCAATTTTTCTGGCCATGCTTAGTATGTATTCTGCACTGAGTTTAAGTATTACATTTTGTTTTTCTTTTGCAATTTTGAATTTGCATTGCATATTTTGTATGGCATCTACATATTTGTTATAGGTCTCGATATTGGCTTGAATGTCTGGACAGGCACTTGTTTCTTCTTTTTTGGGGTATTGCTTCAGAAGAAGCGCTTTCATTTCGTTAAATATTGCTTCACTTTCGGATGTATTCAAAGATGAGTTTGAACCAAATTTCTGGTTAAGTGCACTAAATCCTGCTTTGATGTTTTCTACCAGATTTGTAGTTGTTTGTATGGCATCTTCTTTGCCAAAACAAGGATCTCTTTTTATGGAAATGTGATATGTACGATCCAAGTTTGTTTGGGAAAAAAGATTGTATTTCATTTTCCCCTGGCTGATTTGTTCGTTCATGACCAAGATATCCCTCAGTGTGATAGATACATCTGCCACTTTGTGGAGAATATCAAATTTTTGTTCAATATAATCATTTACCATTTTGTATTCAGTGGGCTGTGGTTGTAGACCTTCATATTTAATCCATGATTTGAAAATATGTTTTCTTTTAGGTTTGATGGATTTTCTTAATGGTCGGGTCATTTTATATCGTGCCTTTTCGTCTGATTTTACCACATACGGTAATTTGCTGGGGCGTAGCTTGTTAAAACGAACGACATGTGAGTAACGTACGTTGTCTTGGAATACAAAAAGTTTTCGATAGGATACCAGGCTGACGATGAGACTGTTATTGGGCTCGTCGAAATTGATTTTTACCAGAAGGTCCATATCTGTTGTTCCTGGTTTGAGTGAGATATGGTCCACGTATGGAGCATTTTCTGCTACTTCTATTTGCTTGACTGTTTGTGCGTTCAGTGAGGAGCAGAAATAAAAGGTGATGAGGCCATATATGATGTAGTTTAAGAATTTCATGTTTCAATATTTGAAATATGGACAAAAATATGAATTTAAATTGGAAAAATGTTCTATGACCTTATTTAAAAGATGATTGCTGATCGAAATAAATCCATCCTTTGGGTTCTCCTTGCTTAATAACCCATTCGGCTACTTTTAAATCTTCCGGATACGGAGGTTCTTGAGTTGCATGGTATCGGTCATAACTCAAGTAGTGTCCAATACGTTCTACACACCAGGCTAAGCTGGAATAACTGTCTGGAGTATTCAGGCATACTCTTCCTGCAAAATCTCCAAAATATCGGATGTTGGGATGCCACGGATGAGAAAGAGGATGCCCTTCCTTATCGCAGGTTAGAAAATAAAATTCAGCAGGGGCATCTACGCAGGGGTAGTTTTCAGGCAAATTGATGCGCATAAAAAATGTAGAGGCGAAAAGAGGGGGATTGGATATGCCTGGTTCGTTAAGCTGCTCCACATATTCTACGCCGCTGATAGAGAAAATGTGATAAGTTATCAGATATACGATAGGCAGCCCTTGCATGTTACGTTTGATTATTTGGTATTTTATTTTATCCCGTTTTGCAAAGGTCTGATCCAGCTGAATCCATTCATGGAGTAGTCGTCGGTTTCTTCCATTTAGCTGTTGGGCAGAAAAATCCTGCCAATTTGTGGAATACGTTTGCATGGTTAGTTCTCGTTTGTTGGTTTATCCGGGGAAAGGGTCAGGTATTAGAAAAATAGTGTCTCCGTTATTGACGTTGTAGTCAGTTAAAGTTTGTTCTGTTTTTCCAATGCGAGGCCTAAGTACACGCACTTCATGAGTTGTTGTGTCCTCTTTTCCAAAGAAATAATCCAAAGGAGCCCCTGTCGGGTCTATTGAAGGGAAATCAAAAATAAGGCGGCCGTCTTTTCCGAGGGCATGTCGTAAATTATTCATCAGGGTACTCAAAGGTGCTTGAGGGTTCATGATGCGGAATTTGACTTTTTTGTCTTTATATACGATATCTAAGAAAAAATCTTCCATTGTTATGTTTCTGTTTTAAGATACAAAAGTAATAAATAATGGACTCTTATTAATAATTTGTATGGAGATTTTTAATTTATCTCAATGTTGACTTGAATCGGCAGAATGTTAGTACTTCTTACTTCAATCATCTTTTGTAATAAAAATTCAGTCATGGGAATTTTTTGCTGGAAGTTCCGTTTGACATAGAGGTCATCTTTAAGAGATATATAAACTTGGGTCTCTAATCCATAATGGTTACCTTCTGTACGTCGGCTGTTTCTGACTTTAATACTTGTAATCATTTCGTTTGTTATGCCGAAGTGAGTGAGAAGTTCGTTATAACACAGTATCTTAATGTCGGCTGGCGTTACAACGCGGTCATTAGTGGCCAGATAGTAACGTGTGAGCGTATTTTCGGCATCTATGTTCTGTACTTCGTCAAATCCTGGCATTGGTTCAGCAACCAGTCTGGTATTTGTGAAATATCCGTTTGCCTGAATACTGAACTGGCTTTTGTTATTCAGAAAGCTATTAACAGCACTACCGTTAGTAATCAGGTAGTCAATATGCAGGCTTTTGTCTTTGGGACGGAAGCCGTTATTGTTTTTGAACATCAAATATAGGCTTGAGGTATAGGAACTTGAGGCTTGTGCTACTCCTTCTGACATTTTTTTCAGCAGGGAGTAGAAATTCTCCATGAAGTTTCCTTCCTTTAGGGATTCGATGCCTTGAAAAGCATAATAATCAGAAGAGAAACGATTGATAAGTGTGCTGGCAAGTTTTACTAAACGCTCCGGATTAAAGCGGCTGCCCGTCATTTTGCGGATTTCAATGGGTTCTTCTTTGAATACTTGTGTGTCTGATGGCCGGATTAGGTGTAGGAATTGCCAGTGTGTGGAAATATCATTCCAGTCGGTTAAACGCGCAATGGGAGAACTGGGGGAGAGGGTGGCCGACGCTATAGAGGCGTTAGCTAAAATGGTACAGTTTATGGATAGGAGTTCTTTATCGAACAAGAACTGATCATCAATGCCGAAGAATTCAAACATTAACTCTAACTTTTCAGTTGGTTGAGATGTGGCAGAAGGAGTTTTGTACGTATCTACCGCAAATAACCGCACGTTTTGTCTGGCAAATAGGTCGAACCAGATATGACGAGCCTGGAAAATGGTTGATTGGTTGTAAATCAGATTTTCCAACGAGAAGCATTTGTCCAATGGCAAATCAGCATAGTCCCATGGCTTGATGAGTGGCAAGGGATGACCGTTGGCAAAAACTTTTAAGTCTTGAAAGTGAGTATTGTTGATTAGAAAGGTGAAGCCAGATAGGTTGTTGGTCGGTTCTTTGAATTGCAGGGTTACTTTCCAGCGGCGTTTGTCTGCACGGATTATTGAGATAACTTTGCAATTGAACACTTGTGTGCAGAGAAGAGGTATAAACTTGAACTGCGTATTCTCTAATGAAAAGATTGTTTGATGGTCAAGTGTCTGTACTGAAATACTCTCACTTGGCATCACTTCTACGGCAGCTGTTGCTGGAAGCGCATGAGTGCGTTCGTAGGGAATAAGCATTTGCTCTAGTTCATAAAGAATTTCGGCTTTGAGCTGTTCAATCTCATTATCGATTTCGTTGGCTTGATAGGCCAGCGCTGTCAGAAATAGTGAGAAAACCGGGTCCTGATCAATTCCTTCGAGATGCTCATTATTGGTACTTTGCTCCCAGATTGCAATTGCTTCTTTGATGATTTCCTCTGCTCTTTGGCGTGTATTGAATATCGTTTGCTTCATTTCTTTTTCGTTTTAATTCTTGTTAGAAAGTGCTCTGAGAGTGTCAGTTCCAGAGTCTGATACTGGTTGTGTATTTGTAAACTTCACCTGTCTCTATAAGTATACCTTCAACAATAATTTGAATTATTCTTTGGCTTTTGAGGTATGTCATGGAAACAGAAACATGTGATAATCTTTTTTCGTATTGTTCGATGGCTTTTTTTAAGTCTATTGCAAATGTATTGATGTTCTTAGAATTTCCTGATATTTTTTTGTCATATAAATTGGGGTATGGACTTTCTTGTGGAGTTGAATCATAGATGACTCCTTCCTTTTCATTGAAAATCTCAAATTTCAAATTATTGAATATAAAGCCAAATTGAGGATCTGCCACACTGCTTCCACATGGTGTACTCAATAATAGTTCGATGAACGCATTGACAGCGATTTGTGGTTGTGTAGCGCTGGTCAGTCGGCCGTTTGTTATTTCCAGAGGTAGTAAAACATTCATAATCTACTTAAATTAAAGGCGTAAATTCATCCTTCTCTTCTTCTTCAGTTGAAACATATAAAGCCTGGTATAGACTTTCATATAATTTCTTATATAGGTTTTCGTATAGTTTCTCCGACAATTCTTCCGATAATAAGTCATGTAATTCGGTCTTGAATTGGTGACTGATGTAATCGGTCAGTCGGTTGGTCAGGTTTTCTGTAATCTCAGTATAAAGTTTTGTCTTTAATTCGGCGTAGAGTTGTTTGTATAATTGGGGATTTAGTTGTTCATATAATTCTCCTTTGATTTGTGCTTTTAGTTCGTCAAAGTCAATGGAGTGATCTTCCAGCACAACTTTGTCCAAAATATTTGATGCATTATGTAAATAGCTGTTCAGCCACTCCAGCCAGATGGCAATGTCATATTCTGAATAGGGTGGAATGACCACTGGTGTTTCAGTGTGAGGCGTAATTATATAATAGTCAATAGATTTAGCTATTTCTCGTGTTAGTTGAATGAAGGGATAGGTTCTGCCCTGAGTGTCATAGTTCTTCAGTAAATAGGCATAGCGTTGGAGGGCGCGTTTTCCTTCGCCGCTCTCCAGGTTCGGATGTTCAGCCAGTACGCAAGTCTTTTCTGTGAGTTCTTCCAGATAGGTCTGGAAATGGCTGTTGGCCGAGAGGCATAGGCTGGGAGGAATATAAGAGTCGTCGATGGAAAAGATACCGTCACTGACCTTAAATTTCATGACAGGGAAAAGATCTGTACCTTCCAGTTCGCTCAAGGGGTATATGCCGTAGGTATATTCTGGTCGTATAAAAGGTACTTCTTCGACGTCGAATTCAAGTTTTTTTTCGCTGAAGCCACAGGCCAGGTAGTATTCGTCGCCATACACCAGCGGTATGGTTACCGTAACCTTTTCGTCTATATGTAAAATTTTTCCAGAAGGAAGAAGGGCCATGCAGGTTAGATGCTCCATTTCCAATTTATTACGAACGAAACCTCCCCGGTTATCGAATTCGGTGAAAGGAATGAGACCGAATTCGCTTCCATTAATGGCTCGGTTGGCCACCTGCAGCCTGTTGTATAAGTTCTCGTCCAGTTTCAGGAAAGTTTGGGCGGAGATTGCCATGCCTGCTTTCCAGTCTATTCTTGAATTGATGTTCATAATGGATACCTGTTATTGTCAATATGTTGGGTTGATAAATGTATCTGTTTTAGTGTTGTAGTCCAATGTCAGGTTTTCCCCCAAGACAAATGGACAGTCGGGGTGTTTGATGGATATACTGCAATGTGTATCGAAAGGTATAAACCATTCGCGGATAAAGTCAATGAATGGATCAATGGCTTGTTTCAACTCGTTGTATGCTTTATTGGTCAGGTCGGGAATTATTAGGTAATAGAAAATGGCTGGTTGTGAATATTCGTAACCTTCATCCCACGTATATCGTCCGGTCGTCATCTCCACAGGACACCCAAACAGATTTTTTAATAGGGTATGCAAAAAGGTAAAGTCAGCACGCAGATGGCTGATAACGAGCAGTAGCGGAGCTGTTTTCCGGATGTATGGATTTTTTTCTTCTTCTAAATTGAAGTTGAAATATCGATTCAGTAGCAGGGATATTTTATTACTCGACAACTGTGCTATTTCTTTTTCGATGTGAAGACGAAATCTGAAGTTCAATGAGTCTATAGGTTTGAAGAGATCTTTCAGAAGTTCTTCTTTTTTCTTCAGTTGCTCGTACTTCTGTTCGAAATTTTTTCCTTTTAGGGCATCGTCAGGAGCGATGATGCCTTGGGGAAGGAGTTGCAGAAAGCCGTCGCGAGCCAGGCGTACTGTTGCGTTGTCTTTTTCAATCGACAGGATGTCTGGACTATAATTCCGATAAAATGTTCCGGCACATTCCGCTTGCCATTGCTCTGTTTGGTCCGGATAGAGGTAATTTAGCAGATATTCTGCGCTTATATCAGGTAGATTTATCTCGTTTATCATATTTGTGTGTTTTGAAATAAGTATGTTATATAATTCTGTTCGTCAGCCAGTTCTACATAGCGGATACCTTTCTCTGTATTTACATGCAGTACGCTCCATGGGGGGATACCAACTTGTGCCAGGGTCAATTCCTTGTAGGGGAAATCTGTATCTATGGTTTTTATTTCATGTTGGTATAATGCATGAAAAGGGAGATGGCATAAAGAGGGTTCTTTTTCTATATAGCTCATTATGGCATAGTCAGGTAACATGACGTTGATTTTACGTTCATTTTTTCGTTCGGTCAGGTAATCCACAAAACTATGGTCTCTGAGAACGATTTCTATGTTTTTACATCCGAGATATTCAGATAAACACATTAACACATCTTCGATTGGCATAGCTGTTGTGAGGTTTATTTTCTCTATTGGTTTCCATTGTTCGTGTACGGGACATTCATCGTCATAACCCTTAAATTCCACGATACGGGAGGTTAGATGTTGCCCTTCATAGTAGAACATTTTCCCGCATAATGAAGTCAATTCTTCGTGTTCCAGTTCATCTGGATGCAATAGCTTGATAGCCTCTTGTGCTTCTACAGCTCCGATAATTGATGCAATGACAGGAGTGGTCGGTACTCGTCCGGCCTGTTCATTTCGGCGTATGGTTGAACTACATGAAAGACGGTATGATAAGTCTTTCAGTGCTTCGGGGCCCAAGTTACAGGCATAACAGTTCTTACCAGGAATGAATACCCTTGCAGTTCCTTCAAGGCCGTCTATTCCCCCGTCCACCCAGGGTATGCCGGCGCGCATGCATAAGCGGTTTAGGCAATAGCGTGCCCATCGGTTATCTACGCATCCTATTACGACATCCATTCGGCGCAAGAGTCCTAATCCCACATTGTGGCAAATGTCGCCGGTTAAAGGTAAAACTTGGATGGATGGGTTAATTTTGCGAAGGCGTTTGGCTGCAACGAAAGCTTTGAATTGATGAGTTTCAGCATCCGTTTTTCTAAAGAGTATAGATCGGGTCAGATTAGATGGCTCGATAGTGTCGAAATCTACGATGACTATATGCTCAATCCCGAATAGAACTAAATTCTTCAGTACCTCGTTGCCTAAAGCTCCACAACCTACTACCATAACATTAGCTTGTTTTAGCCGGTCTAATTTGAACCAAGAAAGTAGCGGAAAAATATCTGCTCCCCAAACAGGAGAAAGGGTTGGTATGAAGTCGTTTTCTTTCATCGCAAGATGCTTTCTGTCATTTAGCTGTTCAAATGTAAAAATATTCAGGAAAGCTTCCAAATGATTGAGATAATATTTGAATGAAAGGTTACAAAAAGTTTTTCCTCCTTGCCGTGATGAGGTCTCTTGGGAGGTATTTTTTAAGGGATACTCAGTCTTACATAGGTAATGACTTGATTCTGTAAAGAAAATTAAGAAAGTGGTAGTAATTATTTCAGTATTTTTCTGTATGTTTGCATGAAATGATTTTCAGAAACAGTACTCATGAAATATTGTTGGATCATAATTTTATGGAGTTTGACTGCTTTTTCCGCTACGGCTCAGCGGATGCGTGTGGAGGACTTCGGACGATATAAGAAACCGTTTTTGCGAAAAGCGGTCTTTGCAACCGATAAAAAACATGCCATACTCGATTTTTTTACCAATGAAAAAGGATTCCAGTTTTTTGCACTTGATGCTGCAGTATCTGCTACGGAAGGGGATGGAGTAATAACCTTGTCTTTGCCTCACCGTACAGAATTTCTTCTCATCAAGCATCCTAAGTATGGAGATTTAGCATGGAAGGTACCTGATGGTGTGCTGAAAAAAAAGAGACATTATCATGCTTATTTGCATACTGAAAGCTTAGAGAAAGAGTTTCGTCAGGAGAAGCAGTGGGCATTATTTTCCATAGACCCGGTGCATGCCATTGTTTATATTGATTCTCTTATCCATCCCGTTTTAGATGGTCATCTTTCTCTTTATTTGCCATTAGGTAAACACACTTGTCGTATTGAGGCACCTTTTTATCAGACCTTGAATGATACAATTGAGTTGATTGATTCCGCACGCTTCGAGAAACAATATATATTGTCACCCTTTTATGCTTATCTGAGTGTAGAAACAGACTGGTCTGATGCTAAAATTTGCTTGGATGGCTCTCCCATTGGAACACAGCATGCTGAAACGGCTCGTCTGATGCCTGGTCGTTATCGTCTGACTGTCAGTAGAGGTGACTCGCTCTACTATGAACGGTGGGTAGACTTGGCTAATGCTGAGCGAAAAGTGGTGAATTTGAATGGTGTCGAGTTGTATCCATTGAAGCAATGGGGCTCAAGTTCGGAAACTGTTTTGACAGAGAAGACTCCACTTGATACAATAGTTGATAGTAGGTCAGTTTCTGAACAATTGTCGGACGTGCACATAACAGCCTTCGATAGTGATACTGAGATTTGGCTCAATCGTGAGAAAGTGGGACGAGGAGAATGGCAGGGAAAGCTGCCTCCGGGTTTTTATGCTATCAGTTCAAAGAAAGAGGGATTAGACTCGCGTACTGATTTTTTCTGGGTAGAAGCAGGGCGAAATGTGGAATTGAATCTGATTTCTCCATTGGCTGATTACGGATTGTTGAATGTATCGTGTGACGAAGTGAATGCGACAGTTTTCTTGAATGGACTTAAGATGGGAGTTGCTCCTTGCGTATTGCGTAATCTGCCAATCGGCAATACTTATCGTCTTCGTGTAGTCAAGGGACGTAGAGAGGCAGAAAAGGTTATCCGTTTAAAGGGAAACGATATTGTAAATGTACAGCTGAATTTAAAATAATAAAGTAATAGAAAAGAAAAATAATGAGACAAACAGTGTTTAGTTTATTAAGAGACGCTCAACAGAAAATGAGTGCCTACGCTGTGTATATGAATTATCAGTTCATGCATTTCGGTGTGATAGCTGAACCGGCAGCTCTTCTCTCGGTGGAGGTGGAAGTCGGTGGTAATCGCTTGAATTTGGAGGATGTGGCTGATGTGGCTATACCCGAAGAAAATCAGTTTGCTTTGATTCCCAAGGAACAAGATTATCTGTTTGCCATCTGTAAGTCCGTCGTTACGGCACATCCAGATTATAAAATTGAACAGAAATCGATGAATGAGGGGGAAGAGAACGCAGGTGATGAGGCAGAAGAAAAGGATTCAGATAAAGACAAGTACGTTTTGTGTACCATGCCTGAAGTGAATGGTGACCGTCACGATGCGGGTATGAATTATGTAAAAGCCATTTACGAGGAGATGATGGCAAAGATTGATAAGGCTAATTTGGCGTATGGCGCGAAAATAACAAAGGAATTAATGACGGCCAAACCTGAAGAAATTGATGAAGCCAAAGAGGAACTTCAGAAACAGTATGATCAGATAAAAGATCTCTGTAAATCTTATCGTGAAAACAAAGAGAAACAGATAGAAGATGCTTACCAGGAATACTTAAAAAAGAAGGCCGAAATAGAACAGACTGAAAAGGAACGTCAGGCTGCCCATAATGAAGAAAAAGGATCAAAGCTGAATTTAAACCAGTTAAAGACTGATGAATAAAAGAATGCTTTCAGGCGTTTCGTCCTTCTTTCAGATTATTTTAAGGAAGGGAGAAACGCCCGATTTTTATTCTCCTTGTGAGTCGCACGTGTGACCTGGCATGTTGATGGAGATACTGCCTCCGTAAGCGCACATCAGTTTACAATTGTCTAATAGGGCCGGCATGTTGGTTATCAATTGTTTGCCTCCCGGTGCCCAGGGGGCTACGATTACAGGGATACAAGGCATGGGGGTTAGCGTACCCATGGCCGCTGCGGTAGCAGAGGCTACCATAGGGTTACTCAGTGATTGGCACATGCCGAAGGGTAGGATGTTGACCATTGGGGCAAAGTCCATGATGGTGGCTTTCGGCTTGTTTTGAATCATTGGCCGTAAGGGAACCGTTACCATTAATGAGGAGGGGGTCATGCCAAACGTGCATTTCAGTGTGGCACCCATACAAACATATTTTGCCATAATTTTCTGTTTTTATTCGTTGCTTGATTTCAATTCTTCTTCACTCAGCTTGGCGCTCAGCTTTGCGGTAGACGGTGCGCTGGGCACGGAGATGCCTTCGGTAGTGTAAGGCGTCTTAAACGATGAATCCACTTTCAGGTTCTTCATTTCGACCGTTTCGGCAGTAACGTCCGACTTGAAAGTCGTCTTGCCTTGTGAGGTCATCTCACCATAGAGGGTGGTTTTGCTGCCGGAGAGTGCGGTATCCCCGCCACTTAGTTGCAGGATGGCTTTACCATCCTGTTGCAGCTCGATGGTAGTGTCGCCAAAAAGGCCCACCTTGTCCGAGGCCACTTGCACATTCTTGCTTCGCATCTTCTTGTCCCTTGCTCCTGCATAGACCTTCTCTGCCAACAAAAGAAGGCTGCTGCCAGCGGCCAGCTCCTTATCGGTGCGTTTTTCCTTATCCACGTCCATTGCCTTCACCTCTACAGCCTTGGCGTTGGCGGCAATCGTTCCAGTCGCCTTGCCTTCGGTGTCGGTGGCGTTAAGGTTGATTTTTTCGGCACGCAGGGTGAATGAGCCTTCTTTGGTCAGATTCTTTTCTTCGGTCTTGTCGTCTTTCGTCTCGTAGTCCACGGCCTCCACTTGGATTTCCTTTGAAATGACGCGTACATTGCCCTCTGCCGGCAAATCGGTGCTTTTGTCCGCAATCTTGGGATTGGCGGTGTTGATTTCCACGTCTTGCGAACCCATATAGATGCCGCTTTCTTTAATTAGTGCGCCGTCGTTACCGTAGGAAGTGAGGCTGATTTCTTTGCCTGCCAGTCCGATGCCCGCGCCTTGGTTGGTACGCAAATTACCGTCGCCATCGGTCGAGGTGAGGCTGATATTTTCAGACCGGAGCGAGATGAAGGTATCGGTGGGCTGGTCTTTGAACGAAGACTGTAACTGGCCTGCAGCTTCTTTCTGTTCCTTGATACTGTTCAGCTGGCGGTTCGTTTCAGCAAGACGGGACAATACGTTGAAGTAGCGGGTCATTGCGGAGTAGATGGTGCCGGAGATGTTCCGGATTTCCTCGTGCAGCTCATCTATATCCATGTAGTTTGTTCGTGTCATAGTTTCATCCAGGTTCATAAGGTCCTGGTCGAACAGCTTGTCGATTTGTGAGATGAGTGACGATACTTCCGACTTGGCTTGGCTTGCTTCTTTTTTGAGGTCATTGGTTTGCGTGGTCAGTGCTGTCTCTTCTTGTTCTAACCTTTTTTTGAGTGTTTCGCAGGGGAGTGTCGCATTCAGGTTGATTTGTCCGTCAGTAGAGAGGGTGATACCGCCATCGTTACCGCTAAGGCCATACGTTGGAAAAACATCATTAGCCTGCTTTTCGCTCCGGATGGTGATATTGCGGGCTTGCGAGACAATTTCTGAAATTCCTTTCGCCACATTCTCCTGTCCGTCCATTCCCGGATCTACCGCTATTTGACGGATGCTTGCAGCGCGGCTCACAATGCTTCCCACACCGGAAGCACTTGTGCCAACACCATCCAGACAGATGTCTGTTCCGCGGAGAATAATTTTCGAATGGCTGCCGCACAATGTCCCGCTCTTATCTACATTACCAATGATGATTTCCGGTGCAGAGATGATGACACGCTGGTCGTCGCGGACATACCGTCCTTTCTCCAAATGGTCTATCAGATCGATTTTCATTTGTTGGACTTCGTTTTTGTAGCGTCGGATTTCATCCAAATCTTTTTCTACGTTTTTTTGGAAATCGTCCAAAGCTTCTTGCCAGTATTTGAATTGTTCTGCGATTGTTCTCATGCTTTATAACTGCCTATTGTTATTATATTCTTTTGAGTATGTCTATTAATGTTCCGAGAGGGTCAGCTTCAGATTTTTTGTAATAATGGATTTCTTTGTTCTGGAAATTAAGGGTTTCGCCTTCTTGATCAGAAAATAGAATTTTCCCTGCATCTTCATTGGTATCCCATATATACTGGTCGAGCATACCGTCCAGTTTATGAGCTCCTAAGATCTTCCAGTCTATCATCCCTAATCTAACCTTATCTCGTTTTCTGAGTTGAACAGGAGATTGTGATTCATATGTTAATGAATCACACCAAGTATCCCATTGTGACCAATTGGTGATTGGTTGTAGTCGTGCTATTTTGTTTACGTTATTATAGGCAGCTTCTTTGATTTCAGTTCCGCTTTGATTGTTGATTAAATGTACTAGAACGTTATATAAAAGGTGCTGTTTCGCAAGTCTATCACAAGGTTGAGAACCAAATCTAAAATAATTTTGGGTAATAAAATTCCCATATAAGGTGATGATATCGCTTTTAATCTGCATATCATTGTCTATTAATCTTTTTACAATAGGATCCTGAAGATAATCATTTTTAAAAGCATCCCAGATCTTGTCTCCTGTCAGCTGATTCTCTTTTATGTTTAGGGCATGTTTGTTTAGCTTGTTTACGGAAATTTTAATTAAATCAGATATTTTTGATTGTAATTCTAATTCTCTTCTTCTTCTTTGACTACCTCCTGCAGCCATTAAACCATTATTCATTTGAAATGCTGTAAAGTTGTCAATATTAGTGGGATATAAATTGTCAAAATCTTGAAGCTGATTCCCATTTGTTATATAGTTCTTACTATTTGGTATTATATCAATCACAGCGTAAGCGTCATTATATGCATTTTTTGCTCTTAACAGATTGGTGTTTATTGTTTCAAATGCTTGCTCTGCTGCTGCGATAGCCTGAATGACATTGTTAATATGTATAGGTATTCTGTTCGTTGCCACAACATCATTTTGATATGAGATTGTTACCCTATATATTTGGTCTGGGGTGAGAGCTAAGTCCTTTGTTTTTCTCATTCCTAATTGTTTAACCGTTTGGCGTCCGGCGATTTGAGCCTCACCTTTGCCGGCTTCGAAACACAGATACCTATTGGATTTTATAAGCAGAGTACCTGCACAGGGACGTAGTATTGTTTCAAATATGGTACGTATTAAATTCATGTCAATAACTTCAAATTTTGACAAGAAGCTTGTTGCCAGCGTTTTGCCAAAATCTGCTCCTCCTTCTCCCCACTTGGAATCTCTCATGTGCCAAAAGTGGGATGCGATATTGTTTCCGGAAGAAATGGATAGATTATTACCTGCCACAATGTCAATGTTCTTTCCTTCAATGCGGACGTTCCCATTGGGTGCACTGATAGTGATGCCCGTAAAGGCATTGATATCTACTTTTCCTAAAGGGCTGTCGATGGAGATGGCGCGTTTGTCGGACGACATGGATATGGAGTATAATCCATGTTCATCTGTTAACTCAATACCCCCCATCGCTTTTTTATCTAGGTTTTTAAGTTCCCCTGTAAAAGTATTTGGAAAAAAGCTGTTTAATGTTTTCCATCCAGTGGATAGTCCACTGATGGCATTTGTGGTGGTTGGGGGGTCAGAGAAGATGATGGAATGACCGTTTGCAGACGAAATGACGCGGGCATTATTTTGTTTGAAATCATATGGAACTGATGACTTTTCCGTAAAGAGCATACCTTCTACATAAGGTCTTTCAATATTCCCGTTTTCGTAGTTAATAATGGCTTCGTCGTTTATTTGGGGAAGGAAGTTAAAACCGCAGCCATCCGATGCCATGGGCAGAGCTATACGGATCCACGGCGTGGAATCTTCCGACTCGTCCTGCCATGGATAACGTACTCTTACACGGTTCATTTTTAGGGGATCCAAATTATGTGTGATGACGGCTCGTTGGGCTTTGGCTTCACGTATGGAACTGACAGGCGCAGCTGGAGGAAACACGGTTTCTTCCTCTGCGTATGGAATGGCCTCAATGTCAAGGGTTTCAGTTTCGTTATTAACACAGCCATTAATTTGGACAACAATGTATGTCTCGTTATCCAGCACAATTAAACTACCCAGTGAGAGGGGATAAAAATAGGTACCCAGTGCGATTTGAATGCGTGATTGTTCATTTTTTTCTATTCCCTTGCGGATAGCTTCATAAAATTCTAAACTGAAAGGTATGTAATTGTTTGATTTATCTTCCTTTGCTTCGGAATTCTTTGATTCGGAGTTCTTAATGGTGGTGGTGTTGCTATTTGATGTACTGAAAGGATGGATGCGTTTTCCGTTTTGTCTTTCATTTATGTAGTCCTCTTTCTTGTTAAAATATGTTTCTTCATACTTGTTATTGACTGTGTTGGTTGAAATTTCACAAGCTGCGCTGGTTGCTGTCGTAGTGAATAATAAATTTATGAGTGCTTCAGCTATATTGGCAGAATTAACAATCTCTGTAAATAGATTGATATGATAACATCCTGGCCACAGAGCAAAATCGGTCCATTGGGTGTATTCTTCTTTTGGAGGAATGGATGCCAGATTTTCATCAGAAGCTAAGTTGGAATCATACATATTAGTTGCAGTTACACTATTTTTTTTATTCTTATTGGTCGTATAATCATTGTGCACACTACTAAGAGAGTTTTCCTTCCATGCGGTAGCTATATTTTGAGCAAAATTGATAGATACGTAGTTCGTAATAGGTGTTTTGACTTCGGTATTTTTCCATCCAATGTTGAAATAACCATCCTCGTAATAAAGGAATTCCCCACATCGGTTGCTGACTCTGACCAAAAAGTCAAAGAAACTTTCGTTGTATTGAACAAGATAGGGTTGAATAAATTCAATACCATTATGATAATGTAGAAGTTGAGGTGTTATATTGAAAATAGAGTTTCCTTCTATTTTTATCTTATTAATATTATCGTCAGTTTCTTTGTCTTCAGCTTCTAATTCTTGAATCTTATTTTCTAACTCCTGAATTTTCTTTTTATCTCTTTCATTCTTTGGCTTTTGGCTTTCTGTCTCCTTTGCTCTTTTTAAATCTGCTATTATCCATTCCAGTGTTTTTTTCTTTTGTTCTAATACCGTTTTATTTCGTATAGATGTTTCATACTCAAATTGTGTTTTTTTTATTACTGTTGAAAGCTGGTTTGGCCAAAGGGCGGTATTCCACAGAATATCCAAAATAAATTTTTTGCCTGTATAAGCTTTGCAATACTTGTCTAATGTAAGGTATTTGAATGGGTCAAATGCTTGAACTGTAATATAGAAAATATCTGATTTTTTTTGGATTCTTGTTCCGAAAATATAATAATCTTTTGATATATTGTTTGTTTTATCATCTTCTTTGGATATTAATGTAACGCTCTTCTCTTTGAATGTCTGATAAATATCATTCGCATGTTTGCACCCCGTTATTTGTAAATTAAATTGGAGCTCTCCAGGTTTGTAGATTGCTTTTGAATAACTCAAATTTTGGAGCGTACAAGTCCATGTTTCTTCTTCTTCTTTGACAATAAAATTTTTTTTTGAATTTTCACTATTTGTGTTATATCCTAATATAAGATTGTTACCGTCTTCTGTTGGGATATTATTGATTACTAATGTATAGGAAGCCATAATTCTTTAATTATTGGGATTAGAAATTGATATATAGTCTTTTTTGATAGCTGTCACAACCAATGTAGGTTATTGATTTTGTCAGCAGCTTGATGTTGGTCATCATCAGGTCGGTAGTTCTTTCTTCTTGGGGAAGAACCGTTTCCGGTTCAGACCAAATCCCAAAAGTTTCGTCAACACTTATGACATAGCCTGTTATAATTAGACCGCTGTCGTAGTCGCTCAGCATATTTTCACCGTAATCATCCGTGCGAAAAGTGGCATTGAAAACAACCGAGAATTGTGACTCTGTTTGTTCGTCCAGTCGTTTATATAATTCCTTCAAATAACCATTAGGTAAAGATTTTATTTCAATTTGAAGGAGAGTTGTCATGGTAGGACCGTACGGCATTCCTGTGTTATTTCTTTTTCGGGTACATTCGTAGTGGAATTGTTGTATTGTGAAGCTATCTTCTCTTTTGACCTTGGTTTCATTGATGTCGTCAAAAAAGAGAGTGGCTTTGAGGTAGTTTGAGATGTTTTGCATGAAAGAATCTAAATTAGGGTGGTTGGCTTTATCGGAATTCTATCTCATCTATTTCTAACTTTTCCGCCATAATCCCTAACTTGAGTTGATGACGGTTAATGTCGTTTATATTATACGATTCGGCAATTGAAAAACATTTCGCATTCTCAAACTTAATGTCTCGTTCCGTTATGTCATATTTCGTAGACTGGTTGGTCAGGTCAATAACGATTTTACCAGAAAAAGAGGTCTGGTTGATATACCAGTCAAATAATTCCAAATCATCTTTTTCGGGAGCAATAATCGAAAGAATAATTTGGTCACAGCGTGGGTCGCTGTCAGGATTATAGGAGTTATGATGCCTGGATACTTTGATTTGGCATTGGGTTACTTGATATGCGTTCGTATAGTTTTCAGAGGCATTATCTCCCAGATATAAATTAGCGGATAAGGACATAACGAAATAATTAATATAAGCATCATTTGTTTATTTTCCCGGCAAGTTTTTGCTTGCCGGGAAAATGTATGTATTACCGTAATAGGGTGTTTGTGTACTTTATTTCCACGGATTCTGGAATTCAACAGGACCGTTTCTCAGCTCTTGGCAAACAATCTGCAATTGTTCGAAATGTTCTTCGCCGTCTTCCCACTTTTCCAGGTAATGTACGCAGTAGCATCCTTTTCCTTCCAATTCCTTCATGGTAGAACCATCGATGGTATTGTAGAAAGTGATTTTGATGTCGCGCGGATCGTTGGGAGATAACATCCATTGTAATAACTGGTTGTTCCCGTCGTTCATTGCTTTTACGCGGATGTCGATGCGACCGCCTCTGGGGATACCCGAGATTTGTCCTTCACGATCGGTTGTTTGTGAGAAAGTGTAGTCAATCATCATGACTTCACGAGTCTCGAAATCCTTTACCGATAATTGTACCGGAGTCATATTTTCTGCCATAGTGCTTCAAATTTTCTGATTAGACATTATGTTCTGAACTTAAGCCCAGTCGTTTTCAAAAACGACGGATTCAAATTCAATCTTCTGACAGGTAATTTCGATTTCTTCGAAATGTCCTTTTTTATCTTCCCACTTTTCTTCAAAGTTCACACAATAGCCATTTGTGAACTTGATGGTTTTCATATTTTTTCCGGTTTTTGTCTCTAAGAAGGTGATTACTCCATTTTTTGGTAGGTTGCGTTCTATCATCCATGCCAGTAAATCGGGAGTACCGTCGTTAAGTGCTTTCACACGGATATTGATTTTACCACCTCTTGGGATGCCTGACATTTGACCTTCTACGTCAGTTGCCTGGTCAAATTCATATTTGACCATCATGACTTCGCGTTCCTTATAGCCGTCAACTTCTAATTTTACAGGTGTCTTTGCCATAATTTTACGTTTTTATGTTAAACAATAATTGTTTTATGCCATCTGAGCTTCTTTGTCTTTCTTGTCTGCAGAAACTTTAATAATGAAATTCTTAGCCGAATAGAATGGGGTCAGGCTGATGTCGCAAGTGATGCGTTTGGTCACCGGATCCTGTGTCGGTTCTTTGATTTCATAATTTTGGAACAGGTTGCCATAACCCTTGTAGTTGTTCAGGAAAGCCTGAATCTTTGATTTTAAGTTTTTGGGAGAGTTGTAGGGGTCCCAGTTCTCAAGGGCCACTTCGTGTACGTAGTTCATCAAGACTTTTTTCACCCAATCGAATACGCGTACAATCGGATATTCCTTCATGGCAGCATTGTCGCCGTTATAAAGGTTGGTGTTGTTAAAGGCCATGACACGTCCTTCTGAGTAAACCATAGGGATGACTTGATTGTCCATCAAAGCTGCAATCTCAGACTTCAGCAAATCTAATTTGACACCTTTTACGCCATCAAGTGTACCGTATTTCTTACCACCGGCTCCTTGGGCCATGTTTGCGCTTTCGTCATATAGTTTTCCAGCTAAGGCACCGGAACTGCAAATGTAGAATGCAGGACTGTCTTTTTCGTCTTCAGATAATTTCTCAGAATCACGTCCAACCAGCCAGTTGGCAGTCATGATGACGTTTTGCAATTCAATGTCGCTGTCGCGGTATCCTTCCGTGTTTGCTTGCAAATCATCAAAAGAGTATTCGTCGGCATGATCTGTAATCAGCATGACTTTGTATTTGAAAGCAATCTTAGCCCATTGCAGCAATGTGGGTTTATCTTGAAATACATTGCCTGGAACCACTAACAGACTGTAGCAATCTTTCAGGCTCAGACGGTCGAATCCGTTGCGTAACAAGGTGTCTACTTCTTGTGCGAATCCGGAATCGCTGTCGGCGATGTCATCTTTATATACATTGATTATACGCAGATTCTTTACTTTGTCCGTATTGGCCGTCTTGAAGAAACTGTCAAGAACGCGATAGGAACGTTCAAGGTTAGCTGTCGCGAAAAGGGCATCGGTGATTCCCTGGCTGAGAACTTGTGTGTATTTTGCTTCTTTTGCTTTGCAGGAATCAACAAATTCAGTTGCACTTTCGTGGCCTTCATTCAGAATTTCAAGCCATCCTTTGATATCATTAATTAAATTCTCTCGTTTTTCTTTGAAACGTTTGTCTGACAAGAATACGGCTTTAACCGCTTTACGTGCCGGGTTCAGATTGTCAGCATCAGGCATGAATCCACGAATGGCATTAAAGCCTCCAAATGCGGATAACAGTTGTGATACGTCTTTTTTTGATTGGGAAGCTTGCTGAGCCTGATTCGCTTCTTCTGTACTTTGTGAAGCTATGTTGCTTTTTTGTAATTCTGCTTCTGCCATAGTTCTTATTTTATATAATGGTTATTTATTATTTTCAAGTTCTTCCAGCATGGCTTGCAGCATCTCTTTCAGTTCTTCTTTTGCTGTACTGTTTTTCAAGATGTCTCTTAGCTTTCTGTTTTGTTCAATGTTTTTACGGATTTTGCAGCTGGTGTCAATTTTTCTTTTCACACTTGAAAGGAACTGGCTGTTTTCTACTAATCTTCCTTTTCCCCCTTGTGCTTCGAAGTCGCGGATTTCGTTGAAATGGAGTACCTCATTTACAGAGCCCCCTTCTTCGTCCACAAAATCAACTTCAACAGATGGTTTGAAATGAGCAAACGCATCGTCGATGTTTTGTATGTTTTCTACAAATTCCGGATTTCCCGGTTCTACATCCGATGTGTATTGGTCAATCATTAATGTTTTGTTGTTATCAATAGGGCTAACTTTCGCATTGGATTCTTCATCTGGTGCCATCGAGATGAAATTCTCTTTCATTGCCATAAATCTAATATTTTTAGGGTGTTAATTAAATTATTTTATTTTCAGTTTGTTATAAATTCTGGTTTCCCGTCTTTCATTTGTACTTTTACTGTATCGCCAGATTTAATCTGGCCGGAAATTATCAGCTTGGACAATGGATGTCTGAGCTCCTTGCGGATAATTCCGATGATAGGACGGGCACCATATTGCGGGTTAAAGCCCATCATGGCGATGTCGCGTTTTACATCTGGGCTGATATCGAGCTTTATGTCTTGTTCTTCCAGCAGTTTGAGAAGTCCTTTTAAATGTATGTCAAAAATGCGTGTAACGGTTTCTTCGGTAATTGGAGAGAACGGAACTATTTCCGTCAGACGCCCTAAGAATTCAGGGCGGAAATAATTCTGCATAATGTCCATTAAATCATTATTCTGAGGTATAGCTCCTTTGTTGAACTCGTCAACAATAAACTGGCTGCCGATGTTGGAGGTGAACAGAATCAGGGCATTTGAAAAATCACCTACGCGGCCTAAGCGGTCATGCAATTTACCTTCGTCCAGAATCTGGAGGAACAAGTCGAACACTGATTTATGTGCTTTCTCTATTTCGTCGAACAGTACTACGGAATAGGGCTTCTGGCGGATCTTGTTTACAAGAAGTCCTCCTTCTTCATAGCCTACATATCCCGGAGGTGCTCCGTAGAGTAATGCCACGGAGTGCTCTTCCTTGAATTCAGACATATCGAAACGTATGAGTGCCGATTCGTCTTCGAACAGGAAAGCAGCCAGTGCTTTTGACAATTCGGTCTTACCGGTACCGGTAGGGCCGAGGAAAAAGAATGACCCCATAGGTTGTCCTTTCTTGTTTAGTCCCGAACGGGATTCGAATACGGCATCGAGCACAATCTTCACAGCATGGTCTTGTCCCACTACACGTTTCTTCAGTGTAGCTTCTGCATTGATGAGACGGTCACGTTCTTTGGATTGTACTTTTCCTAAAGGAATACCGGTCTGTTTGGCTACTACGGCAAATAAATCGGCACTGTCAAGTTTTGTGCGTTTTTCTTTGCACAGTAGAGCAAGCTGGTCAAGAACTTTCTTCAGGTAATCAATCCGTTCGTGTACAGTTGCTATTTTGTTAAACTCGACATCTGCATCCATTTGTGCCATTAGTATGCAACTGATTTGATTGACTAACTTGTAATGAAGCCATTCCAGTTCAGTCATCATCTGGTTAGTTTCTTTAATGCCTGTTTGCTCTTCTATTTGGGCAAGTTCTGTTCTCAGACTGGCTATGTCGTTGGCCGACATGTCGTTCATGGTTTTGACGAGTGCCATGGTACGGTCTATCAGGTCGAAAGCAGAATCAGGCAGTGCTTTTTCTGTCAGGTATCGTTTTGCCAGACGGATGGCATCGGCCATAACAGATTCTTCCACATCCAGATGGTGATATTCGGAATAGGCGCTTAGCGATCCTTTCAGGATACGTAGGCACAAATCCGCATTAGGCTCTTCGAGTGTAATTTTCTCGAGTTTGGTGACGAATTCTTTGTCTGTTTCTATATTTTTAGTATATCCATCGATGGACGAGGTACATATCAACAAAAGATTTCCCTTATTTAATTCCTGTTTTAAGATTGAGGATGCTCCATAAAGGCTGTTTTGTTTGTCGAACATCTTATCGATTGATTCGATGATTAGAATTGTATTGGGCCGTTCCTTGATTTCATGTAATAAATTCTTGAAACGGTCTTCCAGTTCTCCTTTATAAGATGTGTCTGCACTGATACTTGCCAAATCCAGCTCATAGGCAGCTGCATTATTCAGGAATGAAGGTATGTGGCCGTTGAAAAGCTGTTTAATAAATGCATTGACAAGAGATGTCTTTCCTACACCAGATTCGCCGGTTATCAGCAAATTGGATTTGGTCTTACGTCCTAAAATTTCGAAAATGATTGATATTTCATTTTCAAACCCTATTACAATGGGAAGCTTGCCCGACCGGGCCTCTTCTATCTTGTCTATGCAATATTGATTGATAAGTTCTTTCTTGTAGTTTGTAGAAGAATGTCCGGTTGTTCCGTCTGTCTCATTGCTACTTGCAGGGTGTGCCGAAAGACCAGTCTTGGCTTGTATTTCGGAAGCGGTGAGGGGAAGTGTCTTTAGCTGTTCAAATGTAAAACCTACGCCGGGTGTAACCAACGATGCCAGTATACAAACTGGGGTACATTCCGAAAAACCAAATTTTTCCTTATATGTTTCGGCTTCCTCCATGACAGCTTGAGCTTCTTGGGAGTATTCAAGCCCTCTTTGCGGTTTTGCTGCTCGTGGTGAAAGCTGCATTTGTATGTCTGCCCATTCTTGTAGATAATAATAATCCTTATCGAGTTCTGTCTCAATGAAGTGAACTAAACCTGTACTTTTGTGGAGTATGGCTTTAAACAGATGGGAAGGGTAAATTGCGTCGTTGCAATATTCCTCTGCGTATGATTTGGCAATGTCCTTAATGCTGTTCATCGTGTTATGTTTTTGAAGGTTATTCAGACATTTGTAATAGGATAAGCTTCTGCAAATATAACAAAATTTGCGAGAACATGAATGAATTTGAGAAGAATAACACAAATTTGTAGGAAAGGAGTCATCTTGTGTGGCTTTATCAATTCGGCATGCTGTTTATTCAGTCTTGCTTTAAGGTTCTTGTTTTGTTCGCTGTATCTCATATTTTTATATTATCTTTGCCGCATAATTCAAAAAAGGTAGAAAAAACAGATGATAACAGTTTCAAATGTAGCCGTTCAATTTGGTAAAAGAGTGTTGTATAACGACGTGAACCTGAAGTTCACGAATGGTAATATCTATGGTATTATCGGAGCTAACGGTGCCGGTAAGTCTACGTTCCTGAAAGTGATTTCAGGCGAGCTGGACCCTACTAAGGGTAGCATTACCCTGGGACCGGGCGAACGTCTTTCGGTGTTGAGCCAGGACCACTTTAAGTTTGATGCCCACACGGTGCTCGATACCGTACTGATGGGACACACCATCCTTTGGGACATCATGAAGCAGCGCGAGGCTCTGTATGCCAAGGAAGATTTTACCGATGAAGACGGTATCAAGGCAGCCGAACTGGAAGAAAAGTTTGCCGAACTGGAAGGCTGGAATGCCGAGAGCGATGCAGCTATCCTGCTGAGCGGACTGGGCATAAAAGAAGACAAGCACTACACGCTGATGGGTGATTTGAGTGGTAAGGAAAAGGTGCGCGTGATGCTGGCACAGGCGCTTTTCGGAAATCCGGACAACCTGTTGCTCGACGAGCCGACCAATGACCTGGATATGGATACGGTGACCTGGCTCGAAGAATACCTTTCTAACTTTGAACATACCGTGCTGGTGGTAAGCCACGACCGTCACTTCCTTGACTCGGTATGTACGCATACGGTGGACATCGACTTCGGCAAGGTGAACCTCTTTGCCGGTAACTATAGCTTCTGGTATGAATCCAGCCAGCTGGCTCTCCGTCAGCAGCAGAACCAGAAGGCCAAGGCAGAAGAAAAACGTAAGGAACTGGAAGAATTTATCCGTCGTTTCTCTGCCAATGTAGCGAAATCCAAGCAGACTACCAGCCGTAAGAAGATGCTGGAGAAACTGAACGTGGATGAAATCAAGCCGTCTTCTCGTAAATATCCGGGTATCATCTTTACGATGGACCGTGAGCCGGGTAACCAGATTCTGGAGGTTTCCGGACTGCGTGCCGAAACGGAAGAAGGAACAGTGCTTTTCAATGATGTGAATTTCAACGTGGAGAAGGGCGACAAGATTGTCTTCCTGAGCCGCGACCCGCGTGCCATGACGGCCTTGTTTGAGATTATCAACGGACACCGTAAGGCACAGGCCGGACACTATAACTGGGGAGTAACCATTACCACGGCTTACTTACCGCTGGATAATACGGATTATTTCAACTGCGACCTGAACCTGGTAGACTGGTTGAGCCAGTACGGTCAGGGCAATGAAGTGGAAATGAAAGGCTTCCTCGGCCGTATGTTGTTCTCTGGTGAAGAGGTAATGAAGAAAGTCAGCGTGTTGTCGGGAGGTGAGAAGATGCGTTGTATGATTGCCCGCATGCAGTTGCGTAATGCCAACTGTCTGATTCTGGATACTCCGACCAACCACCTGGACTTGGAATCTATTCAGGCGTTCAACAACAACCTGAAGATTTACAAGGGAAATGTGCTCTTTGCCTCACACGACCATGAGTTCATCGAAACCGTGGCCAACCGTATCATTGAGTTGACTCCGAATGGAATCATCGACAAGATGATGAGCTACGACGAGTATATTTCATCCGACCATATCAAGGAAATGCGTGCCCGTATGTATGGCGATAAATAAGACTCAAAAAACGCCTTTGCGTTTGGAAGAAAACGTAAGTACGTTTTATCCGAAACGCAAGGACGTTTTGATCAAAACGCTTAGGCGTTTTACTTAAAGCGCAAGTACGTTTTTGTGGAAACGCACTTGCGTTTTTTTCTGTTCGTCAGGACTTCTTTGGAATATCTTGAAAATATAGGTATAATCTTCAAATTATCAGTTAGTTATTATGGACTCAACTTTAAATCCTACTCAAAAAACACACATCGTGTGGCTCGACGTGGTTCGTCTGGTAGCCATGTTCACTGTAGTATGCTGCCATTCGGCAGACCCGTTTAACTTCTATCCGGGAGAGCCCCCGGCCAATATTGCGGAAATCAAGTGGTGGGGTGCCGTGTACGGTTCCTTGCTTCGTCCGTGTGTGCCTTTGTTTGTGATGATTACAGGTGCCTTGCTGTTGCCGGTAAAAGGGGAGGTGGCTCCGTTCTATCGTAAACGCATCGGACGTGTGTTCTGGCCTTTCCTTATCTGGTCAGTCATTTATAATCTTTTCCCGTGGGTTACCGGGTTGCTGGGAGTAGCTCCGGAAGTCATTCTCGATTTTTTCCCGTATTCGGGTGAGGAAGTGATGCGCCAGTCACTCGATGTATCGTTGGGATACATTGCACAGATGCCGTTTAACTTCTCTTTGCTGGACGTGCACATGTGGTACATTTATCTGCTTATCGGGCTGTATCTGTACATGCCGGTTTTTTCCGCCTGGGTGGAAAAAGCCAGCCGGAAAGCACAGCGCTGGTTCCTTGTGGCTTGGGGCGTGACGCTTTTTGTTCCTTATTACAGGGAATTTGTAGGGCCTTACATCTGGGGTTCCTGTTCCTGGAACGAGTTTTATATGCTCTATATGTTTGCAGGATTCAACGGTTATCTGCTGTTAGGACATTATCTGCGTCACACGGAATGGAGCCTGGCAAAAACACTGGGATGGGGAATCCCTATGTTTGTCGTAGGTTTCTGTGTCACGTTCTTCGGTTTCCGTCACATGACCGCATCGCCCGACTGCACGGAAGAACAGCTCGAACTTTTCTTCTACTATTGCTCACCGAACGTGGTGCTGATGACCCTTCCGTTGTTCATGCTTTGCAAGAAAGTCCGTGTAAATAATCAGCAAATACAGAAAGCCCTTGCCAATCTGACGGTATGCGGTTTCGGAGTGTATATGATTCATTATTTCTTCACCGGTCCGAGCGTAGTGCTGGCCCGTATGTGTCACGTGCCTGTCGGATTGCAGATACCGTTTGCTGCGGTAGTTGCTTTCCTTGTATCATGGGGGCTGGTGATTCTGCTTCGCCGGCTGACCGGAAAGTATGCCCGTTATGTGGTAGGGTGAGAGAGTTTATTTCAAAAACTCCCCGCCGAAAGATAAAGGTAACAAGTCTTTGGTTCCGTCTATCTCGTAAATCGCTTTTTCTCCATATAGTAAAATGCGCATAGGCTGTTGGTAGCGCTGTTCAGTTTCCAATAGCACCTGCCGGCAGGCTCCGCAAGGAGGAATCGGTGTATCGAGATAGCCGGATTCACTTCGGGCGGCGATGGCCAGTGTCAGCACAGGCTGGTCGGGATACTGGGAATTGGCATAAAACAGTGTGGTACGTTCGGCACATGTTCCGGATGGGTAGGCCGCGTTTTCCTGATTCGTACCCGTCACAATCACCCCGTTCTTCAGCAGGGCAGCGGCACCGACTGAGAATTTGGAGTAAGGCGCATAACTGCGTGAGGTGGCTTCTTTGGCTTTGTCCATCAGTTCACGGTCTTGTGGGGTAAGTTCATCGTATTGCAAGGAGTGGATACGGATTTCAAGTTTGATTTCTTTCATGGCTTTTGTTTTTGTAGTTGGTAAACAAATATAAGTAAAAAAATGCTTTTCTCCCTGTTTTTCTGTATTTTTAAGTGTTTGCCCGTAAGCTTCTGTGGTGAATCGTTTATCTTTGCACGTTAAACGGTAAAGAAGAACTGCATGAAATCATTGAAATATATTTTGGTGTGCTGTCTGGCAGGGATGGCACTCTCTTTGGGGGCAGCTCAGCGCAAGAATAAGGCGTACGAAGATTACATCCGGCAGTATCATAAAATTGCAGTGGAGGAGATGAAGCGTTATCACATTCCGGCCAGTATCACGCTGGCACAGGGACTGCTGGAGTCGGGAGCCGGACGAAGTGACCTGGCCCGCAAGTCGAACAACCATTTCGGTATCAAGTGCGGACGGAGCTGGGACGGGCGGACGGTACGTCATAATGACGATGCGCCGAATGAGTGTTTCCGGGCTTATCGTCATGCCAAGGATTCGTATCGTGACCATTCCAAATTCCTGCGTACGGGAGCACGTTATGCCTTTTTGTTTCGTTTGAAGATTACGGATTACAAGGGATGGGCACGTGGCTTGAAGAAGGCAGGTTATGCCACTGACCCGCGTTATGCCGACCGCCTGATCAACATCATTGAACTCTACGACCTGGATCGTTACGATACCAAGAAAGGTTTGGAATGGATAGAAGAATTCCCCAATCCGCATCAGCCGTATTTAGCCAATGATATGGTGTACATTATCGCCCGTCGGGGAGATACGTTTGAAAAATTGTCGGACGAGCTGGGGATCAGCAAAAAGAAACTGCGCACTTACAACGAACTTCCGAAAGATTATCAGTTTATGGGAGGGGAAATTGTGTACCTGGAGAAAAAACATCGTCGTGCTACGAAGGAATACATTGTGTACGTGGTACGTCAGGGTGATTCCATGTACTCTATTTCCCAGAAATTCGGTATCCGTTTGAAGAACCTGTATAAGTTGAATAAGATGGAGCCAGATTCACCGGCTCCGAAAGTAGGCGATATTCTGCGGTTGAGATAACCGGTTTATTCGTGGTGGTAAGGGCCGTTGTTCAGAATGGTCATGGCCCGGTAAAGCTGTTCCACGAAGATAAGCCGTATCATCTGGTGTGAGAATGTCATCTTGGAAAGGGAAATCTTTTCCTGGGCAGCCTGATAGACGGAAGGAGAGAATCCGTAAGGCCCGCCGATGATGAACACCAGCCGCTTGTTTACGGTATGCATTTTCCGCTCTATCCAGTTGGCAAACTCGATGGAGCGGAATTCTTTTCCATGCTCGTCGAGCAATACTACTACATCGCCGGGCTGCAAGGCTTTCAGGATGGCTTCGCCTTCCTTTTCTTTCTGCTGCTCCATGCTGAGGCTTTTGGTATTTTTCAGTTCAGGTATCACCTCCATATCGAACGAAACATAGTGTTTGGTACGTTCCACATAGTCGTTGATGGCTGTGATATAATGCTTTTCGACCGTCCGGCCGACCACAAGTAGGGTAAATTTCATATCTTTTTTACTTTGATTAAAACGGGTTGCCTTTGCAAAGATATGAATAATAATTACCTTTGCTTCCTGAAATATCACTTAATATTTTGAACAAAATGGACGAAAAAATTGTAAAGGATTTGATTGACCGCCTGATTGACCTCTCTTTTGCAGAGGATATAGGTGACGGTGACCATACTACGTTGTCTTGCATTCCGGCGGATGCAATGGGCAAGTCGAAACTGCTGATTAAGGAAGAAGGTATTCTGGCAGGTATTGAAATTGCAAAAGAAGTGTTCCATCGCTTTGACCCTGAAATGAAGGTGGAAGTGTTCATTCAGGACGGTACACACGTGAAACCGGGCGACGTGGCCATGGTGGTAGAAGGAAAGATTCAGTCTTTGCTTCAGACCGAACGCCTGATGCTGAACATCATGCAGCGTATGAGCGGTATTGCTACGATGACTAGCAAATACGTAGAACGCCTGAAAGGTACGAAGACTCGCGTGCTGGATACACGTAAGACGACTCCGGGTATGCGTATTCTGGAAAAGATGGCGGTGAAAATCGGTGGAGGAGTAAACCATCGTATCGGTCTGTTCGATATGATTCTGCTGAAAGACAATCACGTGGACTTTGCCGGAGGAATTGACAAGGCAATCACGCGTGCCAAGGAATACTGCAAGGCAAAAGGAAAGGACCTGAAGATTGAAATTGAAGTGCGCAACTTCGACGAATTGCAGCAGGTTCTCGATTTGGGTGGAGTAGACCGCATCATGCTGGACAACTTTACTCCGGAAAATACACGCAAGGCCGTAGAAATGGTTGGTGGTCGTGTGGAACTGGAGTCATCGGGTGGTATTACCTTCGACACCTTGCGTGACTATGCAGAATGTGGAGTGGATTACATTTCTGTAGGTGCACTGACGCATTCTGTGAAAGGTCTTGACATGAGTTTCAAGGCTTGCTGAGGCTGACCGAATGAAAGGCATGCCCCACTTGTTAAATAAGTATCTACCAAAATAAAATAAGAAGAGTGATGAAAAAAAGTATTTTATGGAGAAGTGTGCTGGTGCTGGCATTGTGTATTGCCGGTACAGCCAATGGAATGGCGCAGGACCTGAAGTCAATTCTTTCAGGTGTAGCCAATGCGGTAGCGAATAAGGTAACGGGTGAAAGTGCCTCATTGACAGGAACGTGGGCTTATGTGGGTCCGGACTGTAAGTTTGAGAGTGACAATCTGCTGGCTAAGGCTGGCGGTGAAGTGGCTGCCAAACAGGTAGAAGATAAGATGAGCGGTGTACTGGAGAAGCTGGGTTTCAAGGAAGGTACAACCTACACTTTCAATGCCGATAGTACGTATACTTCGGTGGTGGGTGGAAAAACAGTCAACGGAACATACAGTTACAATGCGGATACCAAGGAACTGACAATGAAAACTCGTCTGGGATTGAAAGTGAATGCGACGGTTTCGAAGGGGCTTACCGGAGATACCATGAGCCTGCTGTTCAAGGCAGACAAACTGATGTCGCTGGCACAGACCATCACAGGAGCTGTGGCAAGCAAGTCGTCCAATTCGGCAGTAAGTACAGCCAGTTCGTTGTTGAGCCAATATGACGGATTACAATTGGGAGTGCAGCTGAAGAAGCAGTAGCACAATTGTAGATTGTAAAGAATAAAAAAGAAGCATGGATTTTAGCGAATGTCTGGAATCCATGCTTCTTTTTTTATGTCAGATGCATCCCTTGCTGGAAGGAATTTCAAAATGATGAATGTCACGGCGTATGGCCATCTTGATGCTGCGGGCGAGGGCCTTGAAGATACCTTCTATCTTGTGGTGCTCATTGGTTCCCTCTGCCTTGATATGGAGGTTCATACGGGCCGAATCACTCAGCGACTTGAAGAAATGGAGGAACATCTCGGTAGGCATGTCGCCAATCTTTTCGCGGGTAAAGGTGGCGTCCCATACAAGCCAGGCCCGTCCGCCGAAATCGAGTGAAACCATACACTGGCAGTCGTCCATGGGCAGACAGTAGCCGTAGCGTTCGATACCTCTCTTGCTTCCTAATGCTTTGTATAGACATTCTCCTAAGGCGATGGCCGTATCTTCAATAGTGTGGTGTTCGTCCACTTCCAGGTCACCGTCTACGTGGATGTCCAGGTCGATGCCGCCATGCTTGCCTATTTGCTCCAGCATGTGGTCGAAGAATCCCAGTCCGGTATGGATATGGCAAGTGCCGTTTCCGTCCAGGTTCACCCGGATACGGATATCGGTTTCCTTGGTCTTGCGGCTTACTTCGGCAGTACGTTCACCGGCAAAGAGAAACTCTGCCACGCGGTCCCAGTCGGTGGTAGCTAATACGCACGTGTCTTCCAGTCCTTTTTCACTCAGCAGACTTTTATCCGGTTGCAGCAGGATGGCCTTGCAGCCTAAGTTCTTGGCCAGCTCTACGTCGGTAGCGCGGTCGCCAATCACAAAGCTTCCGGCCAGGTCGTATTCCGGATTGTTCAGGTATCCTGTGAGCATGCCGGTGCGTGGCTTGCGGGTAGGGGCATTATCTTCCGGAAAACTCCGGTCGATAAGGATGTTGTCAAATTCAATGCCTTCGTTCTTGAACGACTGAAGCATCAGGTTGTGTACGGGCCAGAATGTGTCTTCCGGAAAAGAATCAGTACCTAATCCGTCCTGATTGGTCACCATGACAAATTCAAAATCCAGTTTCTGCCGGATAAAGTAGAGGTTGCGGAACACCTTCGGATAGAATTCCAGTTTCTCGAACGCATCTAACTGGTAATCTATGGGTGGCTCGATGACGAGGGTACCGTCGCGGTCAATGAACAATACTTTTTTCATGCTTTCTCCTCCTCGTAGTTTTTCAGGGCTTCCAGCAGGGTATCGTTCTCCGGACGCGTACCGATGGTGATGCGCAGACAGTCCTGACAAAGTGTGACACTACTACGGTTGCGGACGATGATACCCTTATCCACCAGGTAGTTGTAGATTTTCTTGGCATCACTTACTCGTGTCAGAAAGAAATTGGCATCGGTAGGATAGATGCGTCGGCAGCAAGCAAGCTTCTGGAATTCCTGCATGAGACGGGTACGTTCGTGGAGCAGGGATTCCACCCACTGCTGTACTTGATAATGTTTTTCAATCATGTGGATGGCTTCCTGCTGGGTCAGCCGGTTCACGTTGTACGGATATTTGATTTTATTCAGCAGGTTGATGATTTCCTGAGAAGCAAAAGCCATGCCCAGACGGATACCGGCGCATCCCCATGCCTTGGAGAAGGTCTGCAGGATAATCAGGTTCGGAAATTCGTCAAGCTGCTGCAGGAATGATGCTTCATTTGAAAAGTCAGCGTATGCCTCATCCAGAATAACCAGTCCTTCAAATGAGCGGAGCAGGGTAAGAATCTCTTCCCGGCACAGACGGTTTCCTGTCGGGTTATTGGGTGAACAGAGGAAAATCAGTTTGGTGTGTTCGTCAGCAGCGGCCAGCAGGTCAGCAGCTTTGAACTGAAAGTTTTCATCCAACTGTACTTTCCGGTATTCCACGTCATTTACTTCGGCACATACCTGATACATACCGTATGTCGGGTCGATAGCCACTACATTGTCAATACCCGGACGGCAGAAGGCACGGAAAGGAAGGTCGATGGCTTCGTCGCTTCCATTGCCTAAGAAAATGTGGTCTGGCGATACTTTTTTTACTCTTCCAATCAGACCCTTTAATTCTCTCTGGAGCGGATCGGGATAACGGTTGTTAGGGGTATTGTAGGGATTCTCGTTGGCATCCAGAAATACGGAAGCCTCTTTCCCGCTATATTCGTCGCGTGCCGAAGAATAGGGTTTCAAGGCCCAGATGTTCGGTCGCGTAAGTTCTTTCAATGGTTTCATAGTTACTTATTTAAACGTACGGATACTGCATTTTTGTGCGCGTCGAGTTGTTCGTTGGCTGCCATGACTTCAATGGCCGGACCAATCATGGCAATACCTTCGGGTGTAATTTCCTGGAAGGTAATCTTGCGGATGAAGCTGTCCAGACTGACTCCGCTGTAGGCCTTGGCATAACCGTTGGTAGGGAGAGTATGGTTGGTGCCCGAAGCATAGTCGCCTGCACTTTCCGGAGAATAATAGCCTAAAAATACGGAACCCGCATTGACAATGCGTTCGCTGATTTCCATGTAATCCTTGGTTTCGATAATCAGGTGCTCGGGAGCATATTCGTTGGTCATTTCTACGGCTTCGTCCATGTTCTTCACTAAAATCAGTTTGCTGGCAGATAAAGAACGGCTGGCAATTTCCTTCCGGGGAAGCTGGGCCAGCTGGCGTTCCACTTCTTCTGTCACCGCCTTCAGCAAAGTCTCACTGGTGGTAATCAGGATGGCCTGGCTGTCGGTGCCGTGTTCTGCCTGTGAAAGCAAATCGGCAGCCACGAAGACCGGGTTAGCTGTTTCGTCGGCCAGCACTGCCACTTCCGAAGGTCCAGCCGGCATGTCAATAGCTACGTCACGTAAGGAAACCTGCTGTTTGGCGGCAGTGACATACTGGTTGCCCGGACCGAATATCTTGTATACTTTGGGAATGCTTTCCGTGCCATAGGCCATGGCTCCGATAGCTTGTACCCCGCCGGCTTTGAAGACGCGGTTGATGCCAGCCAGTTTGGCTGCGTAGAGAATGGCCGGGTGAATCTTTCCTTCCTTGTCGGGAGGAGTACAGAGAATGATTTCCTTGCATCCGGCAATCTGTGCCGGAGTAGCCAGCATCAGGACAGTGGAGAAAAGAGGAGCTGTTCCACCGGGAATGTACAATCCCACTTTCTCAATGGCTACAGCTTTCTGCCAGCAAGTCACGCCCGGCAGTGTGGTGATTTTCTTTCCCTGGAATACCTGTGCGGCGTGGAACGTGCGGATGTTGTTATAAGCCAGTGTGATGGCCGCCTTTAGTTCGATGCTGACTTTCTTTTCTGCTTCGGCAATTTCTTCTTCGCTTACTGACAGAGAATGCAATTGCACCTTGTCGAACTTTTCTTCGTATTCCAGTACGGCTTTATCGCCTTCAAATTTGATGCGGTTTAATATCTCGAGTACGGTTTCCCGTAATGATTCCGTTTGAAGAGTCGGACGTTTCAGCAAGTCTGCCCATGTATTTCTTTCAGGATAAGTAATGATGTTCATAGTAACAATCTTTGTGATTAGGTTCTGAAAATCAAAGTATCATTTTCTCAATAGGCAGCACCAGGATACCTTGTGCACCGATGGCTTTCAGCTTGCCGATAATTTCCCAGAAACATTTCTGATCGAGAACAGTGTGGATGCTGCTCCAGCCTTCTGTAGCCAATGGCATGATGGTCGGACTCTTCACACCGGGAAGAACGGCTACGATTTCTTGCACCTTGTCGGTCGGTACGTTCATCAGCACGTATTTCTTATCTTCAGCGGTTTTGACTGCATTGATGCGGAACAGCAGTTCCTGAAGGATTTCCTTCTTTTCGTCCGACATGTGCTTGTTTCCGATGAGCAGTGCTTCGCTTTTCATTACTACTTCTACCTCTTTCAGGTTGTTGCTGATAAGGGTAGAGCCGGAACTGACAATGTCGAAGATGGCATCTGCCAGACCGATGGCCGGAGCAATCTCTACCGAACCCGTGATAACATGGATGTCGGCCTCAATGTGCTGTTGTGTCAGGAAGTTTTTCAGGATATTGGGGTAGGAGGTAGCAATCTTTTTGTGATTGAACCATTCCAGTCCGTTGTATTCCGTTTCTTTGTGAATAGCCAGTGACAAACGGCATTTGCTGAAGCCCAGACGGTGCACGATTTCCGCTTCTTCAGCACGTTCCACGAATTCGTTTTCTCCTACAATACCGAGGTCGGCCACGCCGTTGGCCACACATTGTGGGATGTCATCGTCGCGCAGGAACAGTACTTCTACCGGAAAATTGCTGGACTGTGTCAGCAGGGTGCGTTTGGAGGTAGATAACTTGATGTCTGCTTCAGTAAACAGGGCCATTGTGTCTTCGAACAAGCGCCCTTTGGATTGTACGGCAATTCTTAACATATTGTTCTAAGTTTTTAAAGTGTCAAATAAAAAAGGCTTACCGAGGAATAAATTCTTACGGCAAGCCTTTGTGTAATCTTATCTCTTGTAACTGCACGCGTCGTCAGCCTACCGTGTGAACCGTTAGGTAATGATGATGGCGATGATGTACAGTATTTAAAATCATAATTATCGTTCTTTTGTTGCAACAAAAATATTAGATAAGAATTAAAAAAGCAAATATTTATCAGAAAAAACTCGTTTTTGCTGTCAAATTTATAAAGATTTCTTTTCTTTTTCCGTATAACAGCCTTTGAAGTACATTTCTTTTTCTGCTTTTTCTCTTGGGAAAATGAAATAGGTGCAGACGGCCTTGGTGCAGACTTCATCCTGTGCATTGTAGATTTCGGCTTCAATGAACACAAAGTTCCGTTTCTGCTCTTTGATTCTTCCTTTGAGGGTAAGGTGAGAGTCGGTCGTGTGAATGGGTTTCAGGTATTGAGTTTCCATGCGCGAAGTCACTCCCGCCGTCTGAAGCTTGCGGGCAATTACCCAGGCACATATCTCATCCAGCAGAGTTGCCTGAATACCTCCGTGCAGGGTGTTCAACCAACCTTGAAAACGGGCTTCAGGTACCCATTTACTCACAATCTCGTCCCCGTCTTCATAGAATTCCATTTTCAGGCCCGACTCGTTGTTGGGTGCACAGCCGAAACAGAAGTATCCTTCCATTCCTTCCCATGGATTGATGATTTTTTCCATGATGGCTGAGTTTTAGATAGTATAGTCCACGCAGGCGCGGTTTTCCTTGGCATCTTTCAGAATACCAGCTGCGGCTACGTGTGCCGGATGGATGGCATAAGCCTTCACGTCGTCCAGCGTATCGAAACTGCTGTCCAGGCAGATGTCCCATACTTCTGCCGGGTTTTCATTCAGTCCTACATGAATGTCACGAATAAAGGGAATAGTGGCCGGAAGAGCCTCGATGGCAGCCTTAAAACGGTTCATAATGTCGGCTTTTTCTGCCGGAGAAAGGGTTTCTTTCAATTTAAATAAAACAATGTGCTTGACCATGTTTGTTTGTTTTTATGATTTTCGTATCTTTGAATATTGCAAATATAGAAATTAATTATTGAAACAAGTTATGATTATCATTGGAATTGCAGGAGGAACAGGCTCCGGTAAAACAACTGTAGTGAGAAGGATTATCGAAAGTCTGTCGGAGAATGAAGTGGCAGTGCTTCCGCTTGATTCATATTATAAGGACAGCAGTCATGTGCCCGTGGAAGAACGGCAGAACATCAACTTTGACCATCCTTCGGCGTTCGACTGGGATTTGCTCTCCAAGCATATCTCCATGCTGCGTAACGGAGAATCCATTGAACAGCCTGTATATTCCTATCTTACCTGTACGCGCCAGAAAGAAACCGTGCATGTAGAACCCCGTAAGGTCATCATCATCGAAGGTATCCTGGCTTTGAGCGACCGCAGGTTGTGCAAGCAGATGGACCTCCGTATTTTTGTGGATGCCGATCCGGACGAGCGTCTTATCCGTGTCATCCAGCGGGATGTGATAGAACGCGGACGTACGGCTGAGGCAGTGATGGAGCGTTATGTGCGTGTGCTGAAACCCATGCACCTGGAGTTTATCGAACCGGCCAAACGAATTGCCGACCTGATTGTGCCGCAAGGAGGTCATAATGAAAAGGCCATCGAGATTCTGAAGATGTACATTGAACGAATCGTAGACAAATGAAAGGCTGGATAACGGGGCTGTGCTGTGTGCTGGCCCTTTTTTTGTTTTTTTCATGCGGCTCTGAGAAAAAAGCGGAAGAGACTGCCGTCGATTTGCCGCAGATTCAGGAAAGAAAGGAGCTGGTGGTGCTGACTGTCAACAGCTCTGTGTCTTATTTCCATTACCGTGGTGAACCCATGGGATTCCAGTACGAATTGGCCCAGCAGTTTGCCAAGTCGCTGGGGCTTGACCTGAAGGTGAAGGTCGTGAAAGACGAAGAGCAACTGGTGAGCAGTCTGCTCAAAGGAGAAGGTGATTTGGTAGCCTACAACCTGATTATTACCAATCCGCTGAAGGACAGTCTGATTTATTGTGGTGAAGAAGACATTACGCGGCAGGTAATCATACAGCGAAGAGGGAAAAAAGCTTTGAAGGATGTTACGGAACTGGTAGGAAAGAAAGTTTATGTCAATTCCGGAAAATACCGTACCCGCTTGGAAAATTTGAACCGCGAACTGGGAGGAGGAATCGATATTTGTGAGATTTCCTCCGACAGTGTATCGTCGGAAGACCTGATTACGTGGGTGGCAGAGGGGCGTATTGACTACACGGTAGCTACAGATGAAATTGCCCGCATCAACCGTACCTATTATCCGGTACTCGACATCAACCTGGCCATCAGCTTTGACCAGCGTTCTTCGTGGGCCGTGCGGAAAACGTCGCCTCTGCTGGCAGAGGCTGCCGATAAATGGCACCGCGAGAACATCAATTCACCGGCCTTCCGTGCCAGTGCCCGCCGTTATTTTGAATTGGCCAAGCGTCCGGCACACGGAGCCATTCTTTCCGTGAAAGACGGTAAGATTTCTCACTACGATGATTTGTTCCGGCGTTATGCCAAAGAAATCGGGTGGGACTGGCGTCTGTTAGCTTCGTTGGCCTATACCGAATCGAACTTCAATCCGAATGTCGTATCATGGGCCGGGGCCAAGGGGCTGATGCAGCTGATGCCGGCTACGGCACGTGCCATGGGAGTGCCGCCGGGCAAAGAGCAGGATCCGGAAGAGAGTATCAAAGCTGCCGTGAAGTACATTGCCGGAATGCAGCGTACGTTTAGTAAAATCACGGATAAGGAAGAACAGGCCAAGTTCATATTGGCCGCCTACAATTCCGGTATCGGCCATGTGACCGATGCCATGGCATTGGCCGAAAAATACGGACGTAACCGCTACATCTGGGAGCATCATGTGGCCCACTTTATGCTGTTGAAAAGTAACAAGGAATATTATCAGGACCCCGTCTGCAAGAACGGGTATGCCCGAGGAAGCGATACCTATGAGTTTGTACACGAGATTCTGGCACGCGCGGAACTTTACCGGAAGAAGATAAAGAAGTAAGCTGCTTGCTTCTTTATCTTCTTATATCCGATGGTGGCTGTTTATTCTGCATGCTGGGCTGTGGTTCTATCCTCTTGTGGATGTATATCGTTTTTGGATATGGTAAAACCAATCGGCTTTTTCGCTTCTTTCTCATGTAGTTTGTCCAAGGTTACATCCAGCATGTGTTCGACTGTAGACTTTAAATCTGTAAAGTGAGTATAAAACAAGGTGAGTAACATTTTCTTGTCCGTAAAATAGAAACGTGTTTCTACGCTTATGGAATCATTGTAACATTTTACTACGGAATGATGTTCCTCTTCCGTATTGACTTTGTCTGCAATAAAAGTCTTGTCTGAAAGTTCCAGAGATTGATAATCTTCGTCTGCTATTTCGAATGTGATGTTACAGCAGGGGTATTCTTTGTCCAGGTTGAAGTCAACAGCATATTTGTAATCTTCGTAAGTAACCTGAATGCTTCCTTTGACTAATTTGTTTTCAATTCCTTCATTGGTCAGGTACTTCATGATGCTTTTACGAATCTTATTGATGTTGCATCTGAAGCGGAATTTCTCCCAAAAAGATAAGACTGCTTTGTTCATAATCAGAAATGAAATTTGTTTTACGCTGTAAATGTAAGGCGATTGTAGAAATCTGCCTCCAGTTGTTTAATTCAAAATAAAGGGAAAAGAAGAATAGTACCAGTTGATACGCTTGCAGGTACTTTTTCCTCTTTTCCCTTAGCTGAGTTTTCCTGTCATTCTTTATCCTGAAATGATTTTTCCTATGATTTTTATAATTGTGTTCCTTCGTTTGGCTTCTTTCATGCTTTTATCTTGTTGCTCGATATCCTGACGGGTAGTGTGTTGTAAGTTCACGTATTCGTTGTGCGACATATTCTGGTATTTCTTGATGGCATTCCGTCGGTCCAAAAAGCCGATTAGAGAAGGAATACCGGCCAATACGCCAAGGACTCTCAGGATATAAGACCACCAGGCAGACGTCGTTAATACTTCACGCGTTCCTTTCTGTGTGCCGAAAAGCCAGTATTCATACTCCTCTGTCTCGTACATCGGAAAACATTGGGATAGAATGTAGCCGAGCACAAACAATAAAATGGAAAATATCAGCCATCCCTTGTATACAGAATAGGCGTGCTGATGTTTTTCAAGCAGTTCTTTGTGAGTCAGATTCACTATTTGCTCTTGCTTGTATCGCGCGTATGTGACTAAAACACTAATGATAACAATGGCTATAATTAATAGAGTAAACATAGGACTTAATTTATCTGTTTGTCATTTTTTCAATTTCTTTGGCCCGCTCTTCAGAAATCTGCAGACGGATTCTCAGTTTGTCCAGTAAGCGCCGTTCGCCAGCAGAAATCTCTCCTCCATCTTCCAGGCAAAGTTTATATTCGTTCCAGTATTCTTTCTCGTTTTCATTCAGAGAAGGCTTTAAGCTGTTTTCAAGTTCCAGGGCTCGCTCCTCCGAAATTTGTAGATGCTTTCGTATTTTCTCCAACAACCGTCGCTCTCCGGCTGGTATCTCTCCATTTTCTTGCAGGCAGATTTGAAGTTCACTCAGGTATTCTTTTTCTTCGCTGGTATATGAGCTGGTGGATGTGGCAGCAGAGGGTGCGGAAGTAAGCTCTTCAAGCGAAGCGAATTGTACGTGAATGGCTAATACGGCATTCTCTTGTAACTCGAATTTCTCTTCTATCTTTTTACTCCATTTTCCATTGGCCGCCAACAGCAGGTTTTTAAATTCTCCTTCAATGGAATTTAATTCTGAACCTTCCAATACCCGACTTTTACGTGTCTCAATTCTTTCTTCATGCTGCAGTAAAGAGCCTTGCATGCGTTGATGATACAGTCGTTGCCAGGAGGGCTCATTAGGATACCACACCAGATTCTCTGGCAGGTGAGGCTGGCCGTTGGGAATAAAGGTCTGATGAAGATTGATAGACTGGCTGATTTCATCGATTAAATGTTTGCTTTGATTGCGTTCATTGTTTGCAGATGCAGACGCAAATCTGTAATTAGCCTCACCAGATATATGCTGGTTTGTATCTGTATTACGGTCACTGGAAGAGCTGTTCAGGCATTCGATGTGAATTTCCTTTGCTCCCAGACACTGTGCAAGCTGACAGAACTCTCTGACCTTATCCTCTATCAGTTCCAGCTCATAATTTTCAAAGGGAAGGTACTTTTGTTTTATGTACGGATGGCCTACATATAACTGGCAGGCTACCGGGTGACCGACGGGAAATACAATTCCCGAATTGGGTAATTCTTTTATGTCAATCACACTCAGATAATCCTGGTATAAGTCTGTGTATTTGTTGACGGGCAACAAAACCTTCCGTTTATTATAGGGCTGTTCCAGGTAGGAGGACACGTATTGCTGGTCGTAATCTTTGAAGTCAGAGCTTGCCTCTCCTTTAATTTGGATGGTGCTGGTCGGATAGCACAAGTCTTCTGCAGCTCCTTCCGACACGGACAGGGCAAGTTTTCGGGCTTCTGTGTAGTTGCCCAATTTTTCATAAGCTGAATATTTGGCATAATACAGCATGTATGCCATAGGACTGTCATTATCGCACTTTTTCAAGCCTTCATCACTTACGCTGATGCCCTTTTCATATTCCCCTTTTATGATATATTCTTTGACCACCGGCATATAGAATAATTCTAAACCCTCCCGGTCCTTGCATGACTGGGCAAACTGGAAGGCCTCTTCTTTTTTGTTTTCCGTTATCAGCTGGTCGTAGTGTTCAGCTGCTTCATTAAACGGGTCTGCTTCGGGTTCCACACATTGAGCCATCTGGGTAAATAAACGGGCAAGTGAATTCCCGATGCGACGTGCCTTTTCATTGTCTTCGTTTTTCATGAAAAATGAAATATGAATCGGGCAATAGTCTGTTTCGTCGCCATATCCCCAGAAATATAAGACCAAATCTTTGTATTCCACCCGCTGAATGATGCTCCACGAAAGAACGATCTTCTCATCGGGTTTATCATTATCCGGAATGCAGTAGATGCCTCCATCCGTCAGCACCAGTCCCTGGTCTCTTGAATTCCAGAAGGAGGTGTCTCTGATGAACAAAATCTTTTCATTGTAGTTGATGCCAAAATTTTGTCGCATCATTCCTTTGATGTCTTCGGGAATGTGTGATGAACAACAGTCGCTCGTATTCATCTCGCTGTCCCAGAAATTTCCCTTGCAGTTGAAAATGCTTATGATTGAAATGGGGGAGGAAACTTTTGTACCGCAATTGGGACAAACTTTGGCCCCGTTATTTAGTTCTTTACCACAATTCTTACAAAACATAATCGTATATTTTAGTTATAACTTTTTTCCGCATGACTCACAGAAATTACTGCCTGCTTCGTTGATGTGCCCACATTCCGGACAAACCACTCCGGTATCGGAAGTATCGGTCAAGCTGGACGTTTGAGGAATTATCGGTTGATTAGATACATAATTATCATTGTGGCTTTTGGAACTTACAACGACGTTATTGTATTTTTCATTAAAATCCTCTTCTCCGTTGACCAGATAAAGTATGCATTCTATAAGAGCGATGATACTCGGCACGTATGTCCAGCAGAATATGAGATAGAAAATACCTGTCCATTTGCCTAAATAGAATTTGTGAACTCCCAGCCCTCCGAGGAAGAAAGCCAGAACAGCAGCAGTATATCGATTTTTCATAGGCGTATTATTTAGCATAATATTTTAGAGCCGGTGAAAGAAGTAAGACGTGCTTCTTCCACCGGCTCGGAGTTTCATCCAATCTTTTCCACGTCCAGGTCGTTCATGTTTAATGCGCCGGCTCTTTTAATGTCTACTCCGTAGATGCGGTAAAAAGCATCGGCCACAGTTTGTCCTCCATTGGTCGTGACAGGATTGCTAAAGGAATTACTTGGAATTTCTACATACATTCCAGGTTCGAGACGAACACCATTCGTGTTTTTCATTCTTTTGACAGTGATTCTAAACAAGGGCATGATAACCTCCTTCTTATACGCCTATAAGTCCTCGGAATTCAGCATTAAATTTAACATGATAAAGGCGTGAGGACTTGTCTGCTATTCACTGAAAAAACAGGCATCGCCAAACGCCCACTCGAGAATGAATAAGAAACAGTAACCCCACGCCGTTCTGGTATGTAGATACAGCATGGGCTGTACACACATATACAAAACAGAGGAGCGTCATGTCCTTTTATCCCTCGAGTTTTTGAAATTGGCGATTTCGTTTTTTCAGGATATTACGGCAAAAACGCTTTCACTTTATCCGGCCATTTCTCCGGTCGGATATTGCAAATATACATTTTTAACCTGAACATGACGCTCTTGTTGAGGAGTTTTTTTACCTTTACTTATTCTTTATGCAAAAATAGGATTGTATTTTGGGTTGGAAGAAGGACTTGGAAGGTGTTTTTATGCCTTCCTGCATAAAGTATCAAGAACCCCCAAAAATGGTACCGCGATGAGTGAAAAATTAGAAATATTGCAATGTCTGATAGAAAACCGGATATTTGCATCTTCACCTTCAGCCTTGGCTCAGGAGTTGGGTTATAAAGGAAAAATGACTCTTTATAGAATTATCAAGGAAGAGGTGGCCGAGAAGACTGTAAATGATGTATGGGAGAAGCTGAAGGCCGTTTATTACCTGGAAGATGAGGAACTTTTCCGTATTGCAAATATCTGTTATGCAGCGAAAGAGTTTTACGATTGGATTGTGCCTGAGATGAATGTCCGGCATCCCCAATGGGTGGAAAATGTCATTATCTCACTGATAGAAGAACAGTATGACTATAACTCTGAGACTTTTAGAAAAGAGGTAGTGCCGGTATTGACAGACATGAAGCGGGAAGAACCGAATATTTTCTGGGGGATGGTTGTCTTGTTTTATATTCGTGCAAAAAAAATTGAGCCCTATGTGAAAGATGCTTGTGCGGTAAGGAGGAATTTGCTGCGTGAGTTGGATGAGATTTTGTTTTCACTCCATCCGGAAAATGTGCAGGCGCATCAGGCGGCACAAAATCTGATGACGACGCCTCATGCCTCTTTTCATATATGGAGGTTATTGTTTGAGGCCATCTTGTTGTTCCGTTATTATACAGAAGCCAATTTTATACAAAAGGCAGTGAAGAACTGTGTTTTGTTCAACTGGCCTCGTAGAAGTTACTGGATTGTTCCTGGCGCGAGTTACCATGCCGGAGCTGATGTATGGTTGTTTGTGGAAAACAATTTCTATGCTGCTACTTCCGGATTCTACATTGCCCTTCATCTGAAAGCCGGAAAAAATATTGAAGAGTTTAATGTAATAAATGTTTGCTTATTCCAGTTTCTGGCCGGTGACGAACATACAGATTGCTCTATATTGCTCACAACTCAGATGGTTGACCAGCAAAAAGATATTTGCTATTATGGGTATGAATATGATACCGGGCAGCAGGAACTCCATTTCTCTTGTATGCAGGAGTGGGGAAACAGGCATGGATTGCCTGATACGTTACAATATATAGATTTACTTTCACCTGAAGGGAAAGAAGAAAAAGTCTGGAGCAGGATTCTGGATAAGTTTGATAAAGGAGGAAGGGGAAAAGAAGTATATTCTAAGGCTATTGAGCGTTTTCTGGGGGTAACAGACCTTTCTGAACAATACTGCTTGGAGGATGTGATTATCAGTCGTTCCTTTCTGTCTCTGATACTGAGGGAAGGAGATGAAAGTTATACATATCAGCTTCCTGTTTCACAATATAATTTCCTGTCTGAAATTAATTCATCTTGTAAGGTAATGATAACCAGGCATGAAAGTGATGGAGAAGTCTACGTGGAATGGCCTTCTTTAGGCTATGCTGTTAAATTCTCCGAGTTTACACGGGTTGAATAGTATTATTGCAACGGAGAATGGAGGAATGTATAGACGTTTTTAGATGGGTATAAGCGGACTTTTTATGTTTCCTTGCTGAGAGCTTTATGTTTTGCGGGGCGAAACCGTATGTTTCCCACGCGAGAAACATACGGTTCGGGACAGGGAAACATAAAAATGTTATTTACGGTGGAAAGAAAATGCTTGTATGTTTAACTAAGAGGTGCTTATGCTTGAAAAAAATAAGTTTTTCTTTGGCACTGTATAATTTTATTCGTAATTTTGCGAACAACAAACAAAAGAGGTGAAAATGGTAAGAAAGAACTATTCAGAAGAACAGGAAAAAATGGCCCGCTTTGCCAAGGCCATGGGGCATCCGGCTCGTATAGCCATACTTCAATTTTTGGCCTCGCAGGAATGTTGCTTTTTTGGCGACATTCATGAAGAACTGCCCATAGCCAAGGCTACAGTGTCACAGCACTTGAAGGAACTGAAAGAAGCCGGACTGATTCAGGGAGAGATTGAAGCACCTAAGGTGAGGTATTGCATTAATAAGGAGAACTGGAAACTGGCCCAAAAAATGTTTGCCGATTTCCTGGGCCAGCCGATATGTAAAAAAGAGAGCTGTTGCGAATAAGCTCTTTTTTTTGTTGTACTTGTTCGTTGTTTTGCGAATTACTAATAATAGATATAGAAGAACGATGAAAAAGATGGTATGTCTTCTGTCAGTATGCTTGGCATTGGCCTCATGTGGGATGCAGGGCAGAAGTGAAAAAGAAATTCAGACAAGTGACAAAGCGGTGGTCAGAAACAGTGAGGTAACTGCCAAAGACCATGTAGAGGTATTGTATTTTCATGGAAAACAGCGTTGTGCTACGTGCATAGCCATTGAAAACAATACTCTGGCTGTGATGAAAGAGAATCTCTCGGAGCAGGTAAAGAAGGGGGAAGTGGTGTTCAAGGTGATAGACATCAGCAAGAAAGAAAATGAGAAGATTGCCGAAAAATATGAGGTTACCTGGTCGTCACTGTTTGTGGTGCGCTATAAAAATGGACAGGAGACAGCGGAAAATATGACTCAGTTTGCTTTCGGAAATGCCCGTAAATCGCCGGAGGTGTTCAAGGAAGGACTGGTGAAGACCATAAATGACATGCTGAAATAATAAGGAGAGGCTATGGACTGGTTACAGACATTATTGGACAACAGTTCCACTCCTGTATGGACGGCGTTTCTGCTTGGACTGCTGACTGCACTTTCGCCTTGTCCGTTGGCAACCAACATTGCGGCCATTGGCTTTATCGGGAAAGATATTGAGAACCGGAGGCGTATTTTCTGGAACGGACTACTCTATACGCTGGGACGTATTCTTTCGTACACGTTGCTTGGAGTGGTGTTGATTCTGGCTCTGAAAGAGGGCTCGAGCATGTTTGGCATACAGAAGACCATCGGAGCGTGGGGAGAGCTTGTGTTGGGCCCGCTTTTGTTCCTGATAGGCCTTTTCATGCTTCTCGGTGATAGGTTGAACTTGCCTCAGTTCGGATTTCAGGGTAATGCGGAAGGGCTTGCCCGGAAAGGCGGTTGGGGTGCGTTGATAATAGGCGCGTTGTTTGCCCTGGCTTTCTGTCCCACAAGCGGTGTCTTTTATTTTGGCATGCTGATACCAATGTCGGCCACGGCCACAGCAGGTTATCTGCTGCCCGTTGTGTTTGCCATTGCGACTGCCATACCGGTGCTGGTCGTGGCGTGGATTTTAGCCTTCAGTGTACAGCAGCTGGGCAATTTTTACGGCAAGATGCAGAAGGTGCAGAAATGGATGAACCGCATAGTTGGTGTGCTGTTTATCGTCATCGGCATATATTATAGCTGGATAATGTATTTATAAACGAATTTGATAACAAACAAAATCTTTACAAGTATGGAAATTAAAGTATTGGGACCGGGTTGCGCAAAGTGCAAGACCACCTATAATGTAATTGAAAAAGTAATCAAGGAAAATAACCTGGACGTGAAACTGACCAAGGTGGACGACATCATGGAAATGGTGAGCTACAACATCATGACGACTCCTGCCGTTGTGGTAGACGAAGTAGTGAAGATGAAAGGACAGGTTCCCACCGAAAGCGATGTGAAGAAACTTTTAGGAATCGGATAAACAAGAGGATTGATTCAGAAGCGGCAGAAACGACCTTCAAGGCAGCTGCCGCTTTTATGATGGAATACTTGTTCGTATTTAAACGAATTATAACGATAGAAACATGATACAAGATTTTGCAGACTGGCTTGTTTACGGATTGTTCGGACTGAGTGCTGATACGCCGCTTGGGGTAGCCGTAAACTTCTTTTTTTATGATACCATCAAGATTCTTATCTTGCTGTTTTTTATCAGTGTGCTGATGGGAATCATTAACGCTTATTTCCCGATAGAACGTTTGAGAAACTATCTGGTAACACATAAAATGTACGGGTTGCAGTATGTATTGGCTTCCATTTTCGGAGCCATTACTCCGTTCTGTTCCTGCTCGTCCATTCCCTTGTTTATCGGCTTTGTAAAAGGCGGTATTCCTTTGGGAGTGACGTTTGCCTTCCTGATTACTTCTCCGCTGGTGAACGAGGTGGCTGTGGCTATGTTCCTCGGCTCTTTTGGCCTGAAAGTAACACTTATCTATGTCATCAGCGGTATTCTGCTGGGAGTGATAGGAGGTTTTGTGCTCGGCCGTATGCATCTTTCACCTTACCTGAGCGACTGGGTGAAGCAGATACAGACCAGCTCCTCGGCACAGGCAGGAGAGTGGGAGAAAGACCATACTACTTTTATCAAACGCCTTCCCGTCATTGTGCGTGATGCCTGGAAGATTGTCAGTGGTGTACTGATTTACATTCTGATAGGTATCGGTATCGGTGCGTTTATGCACGGCTTTGTGCCCGAAGGTTTTTTCGAGCAATACATGTCGAAGGACAACTGGTTTGCCGTACCGCTTTCGGTTATTCTTGCCGTACCGATGTATGCCAATGCGGCAGGCATTGTGCCGGTCATCGAGGTGTTCGTGGCCAAAGGTATCCCTATGGGTACAGCCATCGCTTTCATGATGGCCGTGGTAGGTCTTTCACTTCCGGAAGCGACTTTGCTGAAAAAGGTGATGACGTGGCGACTGATTGCGATATTCTTCGGAACGGTGGCTTTCTTCATTATCTTGTCGGGGTATTTGTTTAATTTTGTTCTTTAATTTATCATTGTTGCATTTATATGAGAGTATTGATTCTTTGTACAGGAAATAGTTGCCGCAGCCAGATGGCACACGGCTTTTTGCAGTCGTTCGATAAGAATATAGAAGTGTATTCGGGTGGAACAGATCCTGCCGCACAAGTAAATGCCAAGGCGGTGGAGGTAATGAAAGAAGTCGGAATTGACATCAGTTCGCATGTGCCGACTCATGTGAATACCTACCTTGAACAGGAATGGGATTATGTGATTACCGTGTGCGGAGGAGCAAATGAAAGTTGTCCGGCATTTACCGGAAAAGTAGGCCAGCGTCTTCACATCGGTTTTGACGACCCGTCGCATGCCACCGGAACTCCGGAATTTATTGAAGCAGAATTCCGTCGTGTGCGCGATGAGATTAAAAATGCCTTCGCCCGTTTCTACATTACGGAAATCAGAAAAGAAGACTTGCCCGCTTGTTCTTGCGGGTGTGGCTGTTAATTGTGGTCAGTAGGTTTTCATTTTACTCTATTTTTTTCTTATTTCTTTTATATAACCTTTTTTTCTTATAAATTTGCAGCCTAAATTTGGGAGGTTACTTCCTGAATGATTAGAAATTAGATAAAAACCACATAATTATGAGTAAGAAGTTTACTGAATATTCTCAGCTCAACTTGTCAGAAATAAACAAGGAGGTGCTGAAAAAATGGGATGAAAACGATGTGTTCTCTAAAAGTATGACAGAACGTGAGGGGTATCCTTCTTTCGTGTTCTACGAAGGTCCTCCCTCGGCTAACGGTATGCCGGGTATTCACCACGTGATGGCACGTACGATTAAGGATACATTCTGTCGTTTCAAGACCATGAAAGGTTTCCAGGTGAAGCGTAAGGCTGGATGGGACACACACGGACTTCCGGTGGAACTGGGAGTGGAAAAGGCACTTGGAATCACCAAAGAGGATATCGGTAAAACGATTTCGGTGGCAGATTATAACAAGCATTGCCGCACGGATGTCATGAAGTTCACTAAAGAATGGACTGACCTTACCCATAAGATGGGTTACTGGGTAGACCTGGAAAATCCGTACATTACCTACGATAACCGTTACATTGAAACTCTGTGGTGGCTGTTGCAGCAGCTTTACAAGAAAGGTTTGCTGTACAAGGGATATACCATCCAGCCGTATTCTCCGGCAGCTGGTACAGGCTTGAGTTCACACGAGTTGAACCAGCCGGGATGTTACCGCGACGTGAAAGACCTTACCGTGGTAGGTCAGTTCAAGATGAAGAATCCGAAGCCGGAAATGGCAGAGTGGGGTACACCTTATTTCATTGCATGGACCACTACTCCGTGGACATTGCCTTCAAATACGGCACTCTGTGTGGGCCCGAAGATTGACTACGTAGCAGTTCAGACTTACAATGCCTATAATGGAGAAAAGATGACGGTGGTACTTGCCAAACCTTTGCTCTATACGCATTTCAATAAAAAGGCAGAAGATATTGCGCTGGAAGACTACAAGCCGGGTGACAAACTGATTCCGTTCAAGGTGGTAGGCGAGTACAAGGGTACTGACCTGGTTGGTATGGAATACGAGCAGCTTATCCCATGGGTGAAACCAGTGGAAGCTGCAGAAGACGGTTCCTGGAAAGAAGCTTCGGCTAAAGCATTCCGTGTAATCCCGGGTGATTATGTAACTACAGAAGACGGTACGGGTATCGTACACATTGCACCGACATTTGGTGCGGACGATGCGAACGTGGCTCGTGCAGCAGGTATTCCTTCTTTGTTTATGATTAACAAGAAAGGCGAGACTCGTCCGATGGTTGACCTGACCGGTAAGTTCTACCTGATGGAGGAACTGGATGAGGCTTTCGTAAAGGAATGTGTCGATGTAGAAAAATATAAGGAATATGAAGGCCGTTGGGTGAAGAATGCATACGACCCGCAGTTCACTGTAGATGGAAAATACGATGAAAAGGCTGCACAGGCTGCTGAATCGCTCGACGTATATATCTGCATGATGCTGAAACAGCAGGGACTGGCATTCAAGACTGAAAAGCACGTGCACAACTATCCGCACTGCTGGCGTACCGACAAACCGGTGTTGTACTATCCGCTGGATAGCTGGTTTATTCGCTCTACTGCTTGCAAGGACCGTATGATTGAGTTGAACAAGACCATCAACTGGAAACCTGAATCAACTGGTTCCGGACGTTTCGGCAAGTGGCTGGAAAACTTGAATGACTGGAACTTGAGCCGTTCGCGCTACTGGGGTACTCCCTTGCCTATCTGGAGAAGTGAGGATGGCGAAGAAATCTGCATCGGTTCAGTAGAAGAACTGTACAACGAGATTGAAAAGTCTGTTGCTGCTGGCTTTATGACTGAAAATCCGTATAAGAAATTAGGATTCCAGCCAGGTGTATATAATAAGGAAAATTACGATAAGATTGATTTGCACCGTCCGTATGTGGACGACATCATCCTGGTATCTGCTTCAGGCAAACCGATGAAGCGTGAATCAGATTTGATTGACGTATGGTTTGACTCAGGTGCCATGCCGTATGCACAGTTGCACTATCCGTTCGAAAACAAGGAACTGGTAGATTCACGCAGCTACTATCCGGCCGACTTCATCGCGGAAGGTGTGGACCAGACTCGTGGATGGTTCTTTACATTGCATGCCATTGCTACAATGGTGTTCGACAGTGTGGCTTACAAGAACGTGATTTCAAACGGTCTGGTACTTGACAAGAACGGAAACAAGATGTCTAAGCGTCTGGGTAATGCCGTAGATCCATTCGGTGCAATCGAGAAGTTTGGTTCCGACTCGTTGCGCTGGTACATGATTACCAACTCTTCTCCATGGGACAACCTGAAGTTCGATACTGACGGAGTGGATGAAGTACGTCGTAAGTTCTTTGGAACATTGTATAATACTTACTCATTCTTTGCACTGTATGCCAATGTAGATGGCTTTACATACGCTGAAGAAGATGTGCCGATGAACGAGCGTCCGGAAATTGACCGTTGGATTCTTTCACTGTTGAATTCATTGATTAAGAATGTGGATGCTTGCTTTGCCGATTACGAACCGACAAAGGCTGGCCGTCTGATTACAGACTTTGTAAACGATAACTTGAGTAACTGGTACGTGCGTTTGAACCGTAAACGTTTCTGGGGTAGTGCCATGTCAACTGATAAGTTGTCTGCTTACCAGACATTGTACACTTGCTTGGAAACGGTAGCTAAGCTGATGGCACCGATTGCTCCGTTCTATGCAGACCGTCTGTACATGGATTTGATTGCGGTGACCGGACGTGATCAGGTAGTATCTGTTCACCTTGCCAAGTTCCCGGTAGCCGATGAAAACCTGATTAACGCAGAACTGGAAGCCCGTATGCAGATGGCACAGGATGTGACTTCTATGGTATTGGCTTTGCGTCGTAAGGTCAACATCAAGGTTCGTCAGCCGCTGCAGTGTATCATGATTCCGGTGATAGATGAAGCGCAAAAGCAGCATATCGAAGCCGTGAAAGATTTGATCATGAATGAGGTGAATGTGAAAGAAATCAAGTTTGTGGATGGTGCGGCAGGCGTACTGGTGAAGAAAGTAAAATGTGACTTCAAGAAACTGGGCCCGAAATTCGGAAAACAGATGAAGGCTGTAGCTGCAGCTGTGGCAGGTATGTCGCAGGAAGCTATTGCTGAACTGGAAAAGAACGGAAGTTACACCTTCCAGCTTGACGGAACAGATGCGGTGGTAGAAGCTGCCGACGTAGAAATCTTCAGCGAAGACATTCCGGGATGGCTGGTAGCCAACGAAGGTAAGCTGACTGTAGCGCTTGAAGTGACTGTAACCGATGAACTGAAGCGTGAAGGTATTGCTCGCGAACTGGTGAACCGTATTCAGAATATCCGTAAGAGCAGCGGTTTTGAAATTACTGACAAGATTGCTATCGTGCTGTCAAAAAATTCAAATACCGATGACGCGATAAATGAATATAATACTTATATTTGCAACCAGGTGCTGGCTAACTCACTGACATTGGCTGATGAAGTGGTTGACGGTACCGAACTTAACTTTGATGACTTCTCGTTGTATGTAAATGTAACGAAGCTGTAATATGAACCCATCCACCCGGCTTTAGTCGGGTGGATACTATTATTAACTTAAAACTTAAGCACTATGGCTGAAAAAACAAGGTATTCTGACGCAGAACTTGAGGAATTCCGCGCCATTATCATGGAGAAACTTCAGCTCGCGGAACGCGACTATGAGAAACTGAAAAGTAGTATAATGAACACAGATGGTAACGATACTGACGATACATCTCCCACATATAAAGTGTTGGAAGAAGGTGCCAATACCTTATCGAAAGAAGAAACTACTCGTCTGGCTGCCCGTCAGCTGAAGTTCATTCAAAACTTGCGTGCGGCGCTTGTCCGTATTGAAAACAAAACTTACGGTATCTGTCGCGAAACAGGTAAATTGATTCCCGCTGAGCGCCTTCGTGCTGTTCCTCATGCTACATTGAGTATCGAGGCCAAGCAGCAGGGAAAGAAGTAACGAAATGAATTTTTAATTGAAGATTGGGAATTGAAAATTGAGAAACGGGACTTTTCAAAGTGATCCATTTTCAATTTTCAGTTCTCAATTTTTTTGAATCCAATTTGCAAATTGAAGAAGATGAAAAAATTTTTCACTCAGGGACGTCTGGTTACTCTTGTGGTGGCAGGAGTGCTGATTATCGACCAGCTTATCAAGATTGCGGTGAAGACGAACATGTATTTGCATGAGAATATTCATGTGACTGACTGGTTTTATATCTATTTTACGGAAAACAACGGTATGGCTTTTGGTCTGGAGATTTTTGCCAAACTGTTCCTGACGCTTTTCCGTATCGTGGCTGCCATATTGATTACGGTCTATCTGGTGAAACTGGTGAAACGGACGGACAAGGTGAAGAATGGTTACCTGGTTTGTCTTTCCTTGATTCTGGCCGGCGCAGTGGGTAACATCATCGACTGTGTGTTCTATGGAGAGGTATTCAGCGAGAGTACTCATTCGCAGATTGCTTCGTGGGTTCCACTGGGGCAGGGATATTCCGACTGGTTGCATGGCAAGGTGGTCGATATGTTCTACTTCCCGATTATCGATACCTACTGGCCTGACTGGATGCCTTTTGTAGGAGGTGATCACTTTATTTTCTTCAGCCCTATTTTTAACTTTGCCGATGCGGCTATCAGTTGCGGCATCATTGCCTTGCTTATTTTTTATTCGCATTACCTGAATACGGAAACACATGCGAATTCTTCCCATAAAGAAGCCAAGAAATGAAACGAATATCGCTTATAGGAGTGTCCATGCTGGCACTGTGCGGCATGTGGAGCTGTGGCAAGAAAGTGCCGGAAGAAATTATCCAGCCGCAAGCCATGGAGAACCTGCTTTATGATTACCATCTGGCAACTACGATGAGTGCGGATTTGCCTTACGATGAGAATTACAAGAAACAGGCTTACCTGGCATACGTATTCCAGAAGCATGGAGTAACGGAGGCGGAGTTTGATTCGTCTATGGTATGGTATTCACGTCACAGCGACGAGATGAATACGATTTATCAGAATCTGCAGAAGCGTATGGAGACTACTGCTGAGCTTTTGAAAAAGCAGACTGTCCGCAGTAGTGGAGAAGTGGCGGTTTCATTGTCGGGTGATACGGTAGACCTCTGGCAGGACCGTACCATTTATTGGCTGACCTCTTCTACACTCACCAATAAGCTGACTTTCGATTTGAAGGCTGATACATCGTTCCATGAGAGGGACAAGATGGTGCTGGAAGCAAATTTCTCTTTCCTGCCTAAAGGTAAGCATGAAGGTAAGGTAGTGATGGCCATGAACCTGGTATTTGATAACGACAGCACTCAGGGAATCAGTCGGGTGGTGGAGGCTTCGGGCATACAGCGTCTGATGCTTCGTCCGGATTCTGCATTTAAGTACAAGAGCGTGAGCGGATTCATGTATTACGCCGGAAAAGAACATTCATCGGCCTTAATCAGCGATATACGTCTGATGCGTTATCGCATGCATGAAGAGAATTTGCAGAAGCAGATTGATTCTGTAGCCGTGAAAGCTGATACACTAGCGCAGAACGATACCCTTCGTAGGGTAAAACGGCAGGAAATTACCAAACGCTGATACTTATGCAGTATTATGCATCTCATTATCTCTGGCATGCGGGGCAGAACAAACTGTTCCGCATGCAGCGTATAGGACTGGAAGTAGCTGGTCGTACGTGGGTGTCGATGGAATCTTTGGAAGAAGAGGTCCGGAATACCCAGTGGCTGGGCGGACTGATTGTTCTGGCAGCTTCTGATTCGGAATTAAGAAAAGGCGAAACATTTCAGGAGTTTCGTGCGCGGACAGCTTCTGCGGTGACAGGAGACCAGCCGCTTTATGCTTTCCATGTGCCGTTTTTTGATTTGCAGAAGATGGAATTTACCGAACGGAGTCGTCTGGTGCGTTTATGACAGACGGCGGCGGAATTCCGCACACACGATAGCAGTGGCCACTGCTACGTTCAATGATTCACTGGTATCCTTTCCTTGCGGGTAGTTAGGAATCAGCAACTTTTGAGAAACGAGTGCTTCAATTTCTTTGCACACTCCGTTCCCTTCATTCCCCATTACGATAACCCCTTGTGCCGATAATTCCTGCGAATAGATGTTTTTCCCGTCCAGGAAGGTGCCAAACACCGGTACGTTTCTTTCTGTCTGCACACGAATGAATTCTTTCAAATCGCAGTAATGCAGCTTGACGCGTGCCAAGGCTCCCATCGTAGCCTGTACGGTTTTCGGGTTAAAGGCGTCGGCAGTACCCTGTGAACAGAAAATATCCTCTATGCCAAACCAGTCGGCAATACGGATGATGGTGCCTAAGTTGCCCGGGTCTTGCACGTCATCCAGCGCCAGACAGAGTGAATGCCCGGGTAATGAATCATCATAAGTATAAGAAGGTAGTTCGAATACAGCCAGCACTTCTTGCGGGGTTTTCAGCAGACTGGCACGTGCCAGTTCCTCCGCACTTACCTCAATGGTTTCCTGAGCGAGCAGAAGCGGATGAGCCTCCAGCCACTGGGCCGTAGCAATCAACAGTTTACATGAAAAGTGTCCCAGCAGGTCGTTGACCAGTTTGTTACCTTCGGCCAAGAAAGCTTTTTCTGCTTTCCGGTATTTTTTCATCTCCAATGACCGGATATATTTGATTCTGTTTTTGCTCAGCATAGTGTGACGGGGATTTTTAATTATATTTTAAGAACAAAGCTAAGAAGATATTTTTAATATTGCCTATCTTTGCATATAAAATTTTGCATATAGTTTCAGTTTGTATGAAGATAATCCCCCGTATCTATATCGGCCTGCTTGTCCTGCTGCTTTTTCTGAGCGGATGTTCGGTCAGTAAATTCATTCCTGAGGGGCATTATCTTCTGGATAACGTAAAAGTAGAATCGGATAACAAGGAAATCAAGCCTTCGCAGATGAATATGTATCTTCGCCAGACACCCAATGCCAAGTGGTTCAGTCTGGTGAAACTCCCTATGTATATTTACGGAGCAGCTGGAAAGGATTCTACAAAGTGGATTAACCGTTTCTTGTACCGCATGGGAGATGCTCCCCGTATTTATGATCCGAACCTGGCGGAAGAAACCCGCTTGCAGATAGAACAGGCGGTGCGCAACATGGGTTACATGAGCGGGCAGGTGAGTATGTACACTCAGGTGAAAGGGAAAAAAATCAAGGTCGGTTATCAGATTCATTCCGGTGAGCCTTACCTGATTTCGCATGTGGCATACGATATTGCCGACTACCAGATACATGATTACCTGATGGCTGATTCAGCCCGTTCTTATCTGAAGGCAGGTTCTCGTCTTGACGTAAACAAACTTGATCAGGAACGTGACCGCATTACACAGTATCTTCAGAACCGGGGCTATTATCGTTTCAACAAAGATTTTATTACGTATCAGGTCGATACTATGCGTAACTCGCGTAATGTCGATTTGATTATGCAACTCCATCCTTATCAGCGGAAGAAGGAAGATCCTCCTTCACAGCATCGTCAGTATTATATCCGCAACGTCGATTTTATGTTCGATGTGGACTTTGCAGAACTGACTTCCGAGAGCTTGAAAGGAGTGGATTCTCTTTGCTCGGGAGGAGTGAATTTTTTCTATAAGGATAAGTTGTTCTTGCGTCCGCAGGTAATCAGTGATTATAATTATTTGCAATCCGGAAAACTGTATCGTAACCGTGATGTGCAGAACACCTATTCTGCCTTGGGGCGACTGAACATCCTGAAATATTCCAACATCCGTTTTCGTGAAGAGCTGGAGGCTGATTCGGCTTATCTGGATGCGTATGTTATGCTTACCCGCAATAAGAACAAGTCGCTTTCTTTTGAAATTGAAGGTACCAACTCGGCGGGCGACTTGGGTGCTGCGGCTTCCGTAGCTTATGCCCACCGGAATTTGTTCAAGGGTTCTGAAACCTTTACCATTAAGCTACGTGGGGCATACGAAGCGGTTACAGGACTGGAAGGATATGCCAACAGCAACTACCTGGAGTATGGGGTGGAAACCAGTTTGAGCTTCCCGGAATTTATGTTCCCCTTCCTTTCGTCTGATTTCCGTCGTCGGAGTCGTGCTACGTCTGAAGTGACGATGAAATACAACTGGCAGATTCGTCCGGAATTTGAGCGTACAGTGGCCTCTGCGGCCTGGAGTTACCGTTGGGGAAAGCGTGGAACGACTCATCGTTTCGATGTGTTCGACTTGAACTACATTTACATGCCCTATCGTTCGGAAACTTTCCGTGAATACCTGGACTACATGGATGAGAGAAACCCCCTGTTGCGTTATAGCTACGAAGACCTGTTTATCGTGCGCCTGGGATATACTTACACTTACAACAGCTCAGGAGCTACTACGCTGAAGACTTCGCAACGCAATTCTTACTCCATTCGTTTCAATATTGAAGAGTCGGGCAACCTGTTGTATCTGTTTTCGCGGATGATTAACGGCAGTCCGAAGAACGGGGAGGCGTACCAGATGGCTAATATCAGTTTTGCGCAGTATGTAAAGACGGATTTCGATTATGCCAAGAATTTCATGATTGACGACCGTAATGCCCTGGTGTTCCATATGGGGGTAGGTGTGGCCGTTCCGTACGGAAATTCCAAGAGCCTTCCATTTGAAAAACTTTATTTCTCCGGAGGTGCCAACAGTGTGCGTGGATGGAGTGTCCGTTCGCTGGGACCGGGCGGTTACCGTGGCGACAGCAACAGTCTGGATTATGTAAACCATACCGGTGACATCAAACTCGACCTGAATCTGGAGTATCGTACCCATTTGTTCTGGAAACTGAACGGCGCGGCATTTGTGGATGCCGGAAATGTGTGGACCATCCGAAATCGGGAAATGCAGCCCGAAGGACTTTTCAAGTTCAACCGTTTCTATAAACAGCTGGCCGTGGCCTACGGATTAGGATTGCGTTTCGACCTGGACTTCCTGATTATCCGTTTCGACGGAGGTATGAAGGCTATCAATCCGATGTACACCGGACGCGACCGTTATCCGATTATCTCTCCTGACTTCAAGCGCGACTTCGCGTTTCATTTTGCAGTAGGTTATCCCTTTTAATATCATCTATTATATGGACAAGAATGTATATACCATTGAAGAAGTAGACGAGCTGAAAGCCTGGGCAGAGCAGGCCGAATTTCCGGCAGAGATGCAACTGGACAAGGCTGTCTATATACCCGATGTCAAAGAAACCGTACACCGGTTAATCATGCAGGCCTACGTGTGTCATGAGAATCCGCGTCTGCAGGGATGTCTGCGCCTGCTGGAGCGTATCAAGGCAAGGGTAGAAGAAGAGAAAAGAAGTTAGATGCGGCTAAAAATGCCGGCTTTCTTTCATATTTGCAAAAAAAATACGAAATTTGCACAGCAATAATAAAGATTAATTCATACACCTTTATAAAAATAACAATTATGACAAAAAGTGCATTACAAATCGCAAGAGCTGCTTACCAGCCGAAATTGCCGAAAGCGTTGACTGGTGCTGTAGTAGCTAAGGAAGGCGAACCGACTCAGTCTGTAGCCGATCAGGAAGAAATCAAGAAGCTGTTCCCGAACACATACGGCATGCCGTTGATCCAGTTCGTGGAAGGTGAAGCTAAAGAATTTGCTCCGATGAACGTCGGTGTAATCTTGTCTGGTGGACAGGCTCCTGGTGGCCACAACGTAATCTCAGGTTTGTTCGACGGTATCAAGAAACTGAATCCGGCTAACAAACTGTACGGTTTTATCCTGGGTCCTGGCGGTTTGGTTGACCACAACTATATGGAACTGACAGCTGATATCATCGACGAATACCGTAACACTGGTGGTTTCGATATTATCGGTTCAGGACGTACCAAACTGGAAAAAGAAGAACAGTTCGAAAAAGGATACGAAATCTTGAAAGAACTGGGTATTAAAGCATTGGTTATTATCGGTGGTGACGACTCTAACACTAACGCTTGTGTATTGGCTGAATACTATGCTGCTAAGAACTATGGCGTACAGGTAATCGGTTGTCCGAAGACTATCGACGGTGACTTGAAGAACGACATGATTGAAACTTCATTCGGTTTCGATACTGCCTGCAAGACTTACTCAGAAGTTATCGGTAACATCGAACGCGACTGTAACTCAGCTCGTAAATACTGGCACTTCATCAAGTTGATGGGACGTTCAGCTTCTCACATCGCATTGGAATGTGCTTTGCAGACTCAGCCGAACATCTGTATCATCTCAGAAGAAGTAGAAGCTAAGAACATGTCTTTGGATGACATCGTTACTTACATCGCTCAGGTAGTTGCTGACCGTGCCGCTGCCGGCAACAACTTCGGTACTGTATTGATTCCGGAAGGTTTGATTGAATTCATCCCTGCTATGAAGCGTCTGATTGCTGAATTGAACGACTTCCTGGCTGCTAACGGTGAAGAATTCAACAGCATCAAGCGTTCTAAACAGCGTGAATACATCATCAGCAAGTTGTCTGAAGAAAACGCTGCTATCTATGCTTCTCTGCCGGAAGGCGTAGCTCGTCAGTTGTCACTCGACCGTGACCCGCACGGAAACGTACAGGTTTCTTTGATTGAAACTGAAAAGCTGTTGTCTGAAATGGTAGCTACTAAGTTGGCTGCATGGAAAGAAGAAGGCAAGTTCGTAGGTAAGTTTGCTGCTCAGCACCACTTCTTCGGTTACGAAGGACGTTGCGCTGCTCCTTCTAACTTCGATGCTGACTACTGCTACTCATTGGGTTACACTGCATCTATGTTGATTGCTAACGGTAAGACTGGTTACATGTCTTCTGTACGTAACACTACAGCTCCTGCTGCAGAATGGATTGCAGGTGGTGTGCCTATCACTATGATGATGAACATGGAACGTCGTCACGGTGAAATGAAGCCGGTTATCCAGAAAGCTCTGGTAAAACTGGATGGTGCTCCGTTCAAGGCATTTGCTGCCGTACGTGACACTTGGGCTAAGGAAACTGCTTACGTTTATCCGGGTCCTATCCAGTACTTCGGTCCTACAGAAGTTTGCGACCAGCCGACTAAGACTCTGCAGTACGAACAGGCAAAATAATTTGATTCCTGAATTCCCGGAAGGGAACTTTCTATAGGAAAATTAATTTAGCGAAGAATCAGGCCGACCGAAAGAGGGCCGGATTCTTCGCTATTTGTTGAAACAAGCTCAACCGGTTCTGCCGGTACATCTGTTGAAATTCTCTATAAACTTTTAGTTAAGATGACAAAGAAATCACCCATTCTCGCGGTGAACGAGCCCGTGAAAAAAACGACCCGCAAGCGTCCTGTGACCCGAAAAACGACAGGCAGTAAGAAGACCGCTTCCGGAAAGACGTCGGGCAGGACTTCCAAAGGGAAGAAGACCATCCGTCGGTGGCAGATGCCCTCGTGGTGTTATTACCTGCTGCTCGGTTTCATTGGAGCCTGTTTTGTCATCTGTTTTTATTATTTCTTTATTCGTCCGTACGCCTACCGCTGGAAACCCTGCTATGGCATGAAAGCATACGGGGTATGTCTGCCATACGGATTTGAGGTGCACGGTTTCGATGTATCCCATCATCAGGGACAGATAGACTGGAACGAACTGCAGAAAACCCAGACAGCTCCTTTCCCTGTACGTTTTGTATTTATGAAAGCTTCCGAGGGAGGTGATTTCAGCGATACAGCCTTTATTCATAACTTTGATGAGGCCCGTAAGCATGGATTTATCCGCGGTGCCTACCATTTTTACAATCCCAAGACAGACGCTTCCCGTCAGGCCGATTTCTTTATCCGCTCCGTGAAACTGGAATCGGGCGACCTGCCTCCAGTGCTCGACATCGAGGTGAGGGGAGAAGATGAGAAAAAGCTTCGCCGCGACTTGAAAGTCTGGCTGGATAAAATTGAAAACTATTATCGGGTAAAACCGATTCTCTATACCTCTTATAAATTTAAGACCCGTTACCTGAACGATTCCGTTTTCAATTCATATCCGTACTGGATAGCCCATTATTATGCCGACTCGGTGGAATACAAAGGGCAGTGGCGCTTCTGGCAGCATACCGATGTGGGACGTTTGCCGGGCATCCGTGAAGATGTGGACCTGAATGTGTTCAACGGCACGCTGGATGAGTTGAAGCGCATGACGATACCCTGATTCGAAAGAATTCATATCATATACAGACAAACAAAAACCCTCCGCAGGTATCCTTTTGAGGAAATCCCTGCGGAGGGTTTGTTTTTATATAGAAGATAGGGAAACCCCGCTGACTTAGTTGCGGAACTTCAATGCATCTCCTTCGCGTTCTACGATGATCGGTTTTTCGCGGTTCACTTCTTGTGACAGAAGCTTCTTTGACAAATCGTTCAGCAAGTAGCGCTGGATGGCACGTTTTACCGGACGTGCACCGAATTCAGGATCGTAACCTGCAGTGGCCAGGAAGTCGACAGCTGCATCTGTCATCTGCAAAGTCACTCCATTGCCTTCCAGCATCTTCCGGATACCGTTGATTTGCAGGCGGACAATCTGTTCGATTTGCGGCTTGTTCAGCGGCTGGAACATGATGGTCTCGTCAATACGGTTCAGGAATTCCGGACGGATGGTCTTCTTCAGCATGTTCATCACCTCTTTCTTGGTCTCTTCTACAATCTGGTCATGGTTCTGGTCGTTAATTTTCTCGAACTGACTTTGAATGTAGGCACTGCCCAGGTTAGAAGTCATGATGATGATGGTGTTCTTGAAGTTCACCGTACGTCCCTTGTTGTCGGTCAGACGTCCGTCGTCCAATACCTGCAACAAGATGTTGAACACATCCGGATGAGCCTTCTCGATTTCATCGAACAGTACGACAGAGTACGGTTTCCGGCGTACGGCTTCAGTAAGCTGACCACCTTCATCGTAACCTACGTATCCCGGAGGCGCACCAATCAAACGTGACACGGTATGCTTTTCCTGATACTCACTCATGTCGATACGCGTCATCAGCGATTCATCATCGAACAGGTATTCTGCCAGTGCCTTGGCCAACTCGGTCTTACCCACACCCGTCGTACCCAGGAAGATGAATGAACCAATCGGACGTTTCGGGTCTTGCAGTCCGGCACGGCTACGGCGTACGGCATCAGCCACGGCTTCGATGGCTTCGTCCTGTCCGATAACCCGCTTGTGCAGCTCATCTTCCAGGTGAAGCAGCTTCTCTCTTTCGCTTTGCAGCATCTTGCTTACCGGTATGCCCGTCCAGCGAGAAACTACATCGGCAATGTCTTCAGCCGTTACCTCTTCCTTGATTAAGGCACTGTCACCCTGCTTCTTCTTCAGATCTTCCTGAATAGACTTGATTTCGTTCTCCAGTGCCTGAAGCTTTCCGTAGCGGATTTCAGCCACCCGTCCGTAATCACCTTCACGTTCTGCCTTGTCGGCTTCGAACTTCAGTTGTTCGATTTCCTTCTTGTTCTGCTGAATCTTGTTCACCAGTTCCTTCTCACTCTGCCATTTAGCCTTGTAAGAAGTCTCCTGTTCCTTCAGTTCTGCAATCTCCTTGTTCAGTTGAGCCAGTTTAGCTTCGTCCTTTTCACGCTTGATAGCCTCACGTTCAATTTCGAGCTGCTTCAACCGACGTTCGATTTCATCCAGTTCTTCCGGAAGCGAATCACGCTCCATACGCAGTTTGGCAGCCGCTTCATCCATCAGGTCGATGGCCTTATCCGGCAAGAAACGGTCGGAAATGTAACGGTTGCTCAGTTCCACTGCCGCGATGATGGCTTCGTCTTTGATACGCACCTGATGGTGGTTCTCGTAACGCTCCTTCAATCCACGCAAGATGGAGATAGAGCTGGCCGTATCCGGTTCGTCTACCATGACTGTCTGGAAACGACGTTCCAATGCCTTATCCTTTTCGAAATACTTCTGGTATTCATCGAGGGTCGTGGCACCGATGCTCCGCAGTTCACCACGGGCCAGGGCCGGTTTCAGAATGTTGGCGGCATCCATGGCACCTTCCCCTTTTCCGGCACCCACCAGCGTGTGGATTTCATCGATAAAGAGGATGATGTTTCCGTCGGACTTCGTCACTTCGTTGATAACCGATTTCAGACGTTCCTCAAATTCACCTTTGTATTTGGCGCCTGCAACCAGCGCACCCATATCCAGTGAGAACAGCTGCTTGTTCTTCAAGTTTTCCGGCACATCTCCACGCAGGATTCGTTGTGCCAGTCCCTCTACGATAGCCGTCTTACCCGTACCCGGTTCACCAATCAGAATCGGATTGTTCTTCGTACGTCGGCTCAAAATCTGCAATACCCGTCGGATTTCCTCGTCACGGCCAATAACCGGGTCAAGTTTTCCGCTTCGTGCAGCTTCAATCAGGTTGATGGCATATTTGTTTAATGACTGATAGGTATCTTCACTCGACTGTGAGGTGACTTTCTGTCCCTGACGCAGTTCCTGAATGGCAGCCCGCAGTTCCTTGTCGGTAAGGCCTGCATCTTTCAGGATGGTGGCCACCGTACTTTTCACGTTCAGCAGTGCCAGCAACAAGGCTTCCAGTGACACATATTCATCACCCAGTTCCTTAGATACTTCCACGGCTTTCTGCAACACCTCGTTGGCGCTTCGGCTCAGGTAAGCTTCCCCACCTGAAACTTTCGGCAGTGAGGCAATTTGTCTGTCGAGTACGGTTTCTATCTGCTGGCCGTTTATGCCGAGTTTCTGGAAAATGAAGTTCGTTACATTTTCGCCCACCTTCAGCAAACCTGCCATCAAATGTTCCGGCTCGATGGCCTGCTGTCCACGGCTCTGTACCAGATTTACCGCTTCCTGCACTGCCTCTTGCGATTTGATTGTAAAGTTGTTAAAGTTCATAAATGGTCTCCTTTCTCGTTATTAGTTGTGGTTTCTTATTATTTTCATTTCGTTTGTCGCAGCCCGTCCTGTATGTTTGCAGGCTTGCTTGCGACGCTTAGTTTAATTCAAATTCTTTGCCACAGCTTGTAAAGGATAAAAACCTGACGAATTGTCATTTCGTGATGCTTTTATACTGAAAATCTGTCAGTTATATATCGCTTTTTGTCAGTTTGAAAAACGCAAGTGCGTTTCGGTTCAAACGCAAGTGCGTTTTAGTCTAAACGCAAGTACATTTGACATGAAACGCAAAGGCGTTTTACTTTAAACGCAAGTGCGTTTTGACTTAGATGCAAGAACATTTTGAAGGAAGGGAAAAGATGTTCTCTTTTAATTTAATTAACCGTTTGAATATATAGTATTTACGATAATTTCGTAGATTTGCGAAAAGTTCGTAGAAAAATTCGTTCGATATGGAAAAGCTAACTTATCAGGAAGAAGAAGCCATGCGCTTTATTTGGAACTTGGGGCCGTGTTTTGTGAAGGATGTGGTGGGCTGCTATGCTGAACCTAAACCGCCTTATACCACGGTGGCCTCCATCATCAACAACCTGAAGCGGAAGGGATACCTGCAGGCAGAGAGGTTTGGTAATACTTACCGGTATACTCCTTTGGTGGCTCAGGAAGAATATACCAGCAAGTCTGTGGGCAACATTGTGCGCAATTACTTTGCCAATTCTTATAAGGAGATGGTTTCGTTCTTTGCCAAGGAACAGAAGATTTCCAAGGAAGACCTGAATGAGATTATCAACCTGATTGAAAAACGTGAAGACAAATAAAAACTTATTTCTATGCTATACCTTCTTCAAGTCAATGTCGGATTAATCCTGTTTTATGCACTCTATAAACTGGTATGTACGCGGGATACCTTCTTTCGTTCCAGAAGATTTATTCTGATAGTGTCGCTTGTATTGCCATTTATCCTGCCTTTTATCGACGTACGTGAATGGCTGGAAAGCCGTGACCGCATGATTATGCTCACCCACTTTGATTACTCGGCGGTGTTACCAGAGATTGTGGTGGGCAGTGAAGCAGTAGAAACCGGGAACCGTGTATTCGTACTGTCTGAATGGATAGGCTATCTGTATCTTGCCGGGGTAGTGGCATTGCTCGTCCGGCTTGCGGTTCAGGCATTCAGTCTGTATCGCCTCATTGTACGTATGCCGGAAAAAGAGATAAACGGCGTCCGCGTAAAATGTTTGAATGACCCTTCTGGGCCGTTCTCTTTCTTCGGATGGATTTTCATGAATCCTGCCACTGTGAAGGAAGATGAAATCAGTGAAATCCTGACGCACGAAATGGCGCATGTAAAGCAGCATCATTCTGTTGATGTACTTCTTGCCGAGATGGTCAGCATCTGCTGCTGGATGAATCCCTTTGCCTGGCTGCTGAAACGCGAGGTCAGACTCAACTTAGAGTTCCTGGCCGACAGGAAAGTAATGGAGGCAGGGTTTGCTACTAAAAGCTATCAATATCATCTGCTTGGGTTGGCTTACAACCACAAGTACGGGTTATCCAATAATTTCAACTTCTCTCACCTTAAACAACGTATCATTATGATGAACAAGAAAAAATCAAACGCTGCAGGGCATATCAAATATGCACTGTTCGTGCTTCCGGCCTTTGCTCTACTCGTTGCCGGAAACATCTCCTGCTCGCAGGGAGCATCCGAAAAACAGGATGCCAAAGAAGAAACCGTCGCACCAGATTCAGTAGCGGCTCCTACTGACGGTGTAGCGAAAGAAGAAGTATTTATGGTTGCAGAACAGATGCCTGAATTTCCGGGAGGAATGAAGGAAATGTTGAAATTCCTTCAAGAAAACGTGAAATATCCGGAAAATGCCATGAAGAATAATGTGCAGGGACGGGTAATCGTGCAGTTTGTGGTGGAAAAAGACGGAACTCTTACCGAATTCAAGGTGGCTCGTTCTGTAGATCCGGATTTGGATGCAGAGGCTTTGCGCGTGCTGCAGACCATGCCTAAGTGGAAGCCGGGCATGCAGAGGGGGAAGATCGTAAGGGTAAAATTTACCGTACCTGTTTCCTTCAAACTTCAGTAAATTGTTTTTGGGAGTCCGCCTTCAAATGGGTTTTGTTCACGCTTTACATGCTTTTGAGAGAAGTTGGAATGGAAAACCGCATTTGAAAGCGGACTTATTTTTATAAAATATAATACCATGAAAATCAATACAATACTATTTCTGTCCATGTTGTTAGGGCTGATGATGGGGAGTTGCCATTTCGGACAGAAGGTTTCGGAAGGTGAATTCCTGATAGAAGGATTTGTGAAGAATCTGCCCGACAGTTCAATTGTTTCCCTCTTTCAGTTTGAAAACAGACAGTATGCGGCCGCTATGCTATCTGATACGGTTACAGGTGGCAGGTTTGTGTTAAGGGATACCATTACTTCAAAGGAATCTCGGCAACTGTTGCTATTAGTAATCTATAAGAAGACATTTTCAGTGTGGCCGCTTTCTCTATGGGTAGTTTCCGGAGCAAAAATCCGGATTCAGGGTGAAGGCATGCTCTGTCCGTTCTGGACGGTAGAAAGTGAGGTACCGGAGCAGCAGACGGAGGCTGAATTTACCAAGCTGGGAATGCCGGAAATGGTGGAAGCCTTTAAGCAAGAGATGATAGTATATGAAATGTTTGACAAGGGCATAAATGATGTTTCTATCCGAAACAAGATTGATTCTATCCGTCGGAATCATATATATCCTCTGCAAGACAAAGTTCGGTTGCGGGAACTGGAATACATGAAAACGGCTCCGGTCACAAAAGTCTGGCTGGAAAAGTATTGTGATCAATTGTCTTACCTCAATTGGAACACCGATTCTCAATATTCCCATAAAGAATTGGTTTATCCGTTGTATGCACGTCTGTCTGAAGCTGACCGCAAGTCGCCGGTAGGGCGTGAAATAACAACTTATATCAAGATGGTGGAGCCAGTAAAAGTAGGCGACCACATGGTAGACGGTACGCTGTATGATACGGAGGGAAATACACATCATCTCTCTGAGTTTGAGGGTAAATACATTCTGCTTGATTTCTGGAACCTCGGTTGCCAGCCTTGCATGGAGGCACTGCCGGAAATGGAAGAAGTGAGTCGTATGTATAAGGGGAAACTGGAACTGGTTAGTATTTGTGGAGCCGCGAAGAACAGATGGAAGAAGTTTGTGGCAGAAAAGAAACTGACCGGCCATCAATGGAATGAACTTCGTGAGGTGAATGACGGACTTGCAGCGGTTTATGGTGTAAAGGGAGTTCCTCATTATGTGCTGATTTCACCGGAACGTAAAGTGATACATAGCTGGATGGGGTATCGTAAGCATATCCTGAAAGAGAAAATGGCAGAATTAATTAAATAAAATAGGAAAAAGATGAAAACTCAAAATCTACTTATGGCCGCATTTTGTATATTGATATCTGTTAGTTGTGGCCCGCGTACCGATAAAGAATATTTGTCTGACGTATTACAGAAAATGAACAAGGTTGAATCAGTGAGTTATAAGGTCGTTAGACAAGCTTGGTTGCCTGGGGAAAAAGATCCTGTTTATACAATAACATCCGAAGTTTATGAACATATTAACCCACAAGATACGGCTATAGGTTCATCTTTTGTAGAGTTTCAGGACAATGCCTTTCGTGGTGTATATGATGGAAAAGTGTCCTCTTATGTTTATGAAGAGGAGGGGGAAAAATGGATTCGGGAAGATGATTTTACAACTAAAAGCCCGCTTCCTTTCCGTATGGTTATGCCTGAATTCTTTTACTATACTCAGTCAATTCTTAAATACGCAATTACTACTCAGGACTCTATAGAGCTTTCCTTGAAAGATTTGGGTGATGATTATTTGATGGAACTGACCATTCACATGCCTGTTCAGGTGGAGTTTTTTGGTAAAGCTCGTTATATGCCGCAGAATCCGTATGTATATGATCCGACGTCTGTCTACAAAATCTGGATCTCCAAAAAAGATGACATGCCATATCGTTATCGGAGGGAAATGGAGGGTAACATGAATGAAGCTTCTTGTTCTGACTTTATCTATAACCCGGTTGATAAAGAGTGTATTGTAGCGACAAATTATTATCCAGAAGGTCTTGAGATTGTAAAAAAAGGGCAGCGATCTTCAAAACCAACTGTGGATATGACAGGTAAAAAAGCTACAGACTGGACGCTTACTGATATGAAGGGTCAGAAGGTTTCTTTAAGCGGTATAAAGTCGAAGGTCATCTTGTTGCAGTTCACAGGGATAGGCTGCGGACCATGTAAGATTTCGATTCCTTTCTTGAACAGGTTGAAAAAAGAATATGCAGTGAACGAGCTTGAAGTGCTGGCTGTGGAAACGTGGGGAAGGTCGAAGTCATCTTGTGAAGCGTATGTGAAAAATCAGGGAATAGAATACAGTTTTCTGACTGCCGATAAGGAAACAATAGCTAAACTTATAAATGATTATCAGGCTGGTAGCGGAGTTCCGCAGTTTTACTTGATAGGTAAAGACCGCACGATAATTGCAAAGTTCCAAGGCTATGCAGAAAAGACAACGGACACGGAGATAGAAAAGAAGATAAAAGCGAATTTGTAGACTGAAAAAACGTATTCTCCCCAATCCTTGCATTTTCTGTAGATTTTTCTATACATTTGCAGCCGTACATTTAAACAAAGAAAAAACAGATGCATCGTATCACTTCCTGCTCGCAAAAGGTCATGCTTCGGTTCCGTCGCTGGAGCCGGAAGGAATATGCTGCGTTTGTAAGCCTGCACCGCCATGTCACCATCGGACAGGTGGGAAGGGGAATTGCAGATGCTTCATTGGGCAAGCAGAAAACGGCAGTGTGCGAGGGAAAGAAAACGGAAGGCACGTCATGGACTAGCTTTTCAGAGGAAGATACACTCTTTGGAAGCGGGGGACCTGGGTTCGGAGGAAGTCTATTCGAGATAGACCGGACAGAATTGTGGTGCCTGCTGGTGCCGCAAAGGGAAGAAGTGCCTGCGCTGCTTTTAGATAAAATAAATAAGATAACAATAACCGGAAGGGATGTTTCCGCTTCAGGTCAAGTCTGACAGACTTAACCGAAGCGGAGACATCCCTTCTTTTTTAGGATAAATACGTATGGAAAGATTACAGAAATTAGAAGAGAAGATAAAGGAAGGGGGCACGCTTACTTCGGAAGAGGCTTTGTGGCTGCTCGAGGAAGCACCTTTTGAGGAGCTGTGTGAGGTGGCTCACCGCATTACGGTGGCATACGCTTCACGGAAGTTTGACATGTGTTCCATCATTAATGCCAAGTCGGGTCGTTGCCCTGAAAACTGCAAATGGTGTGCTCAGTCGGTGCATCATCACACGGGTGTGGAGGAGTACGGACTGGTGAGCGAAGAGGAATGTTTGCGTCAGGCAAAGATGAACGAAGACCAGGGTGTGGCTCGTTTTTCGCTGGTGACCAGTGGTCGTCGGCCTTCGGCGGGAGAGGTGGAGAAACTTTGCAAGCACTTTGCATACCTTCGGGCGCACAGTAAGATTGAATTGTGTGCGTCGTTAGGATTGGCTACGGAAGAACAGCTTGCGGCCTTGTATCGTGCCGGGGTGAGCCGTTATCATTGCAACCTGGAAACGGCGCCTTCGTTTTTCCCGACCTTGTGTTCCACGCATACGCAGGCACAGAAGATAGAAACGCTCCAGGCTGCTCGCCGGGCGGGTATGGACGTGTGCAGCGGAGGCATCATCGGCATGGGAGAAACGCCGGCCCAGCGGGTGGAACTGGCACTGATCTTGCGGGAACTGGAGGTACAGTCCATCCCGTTGAACCTGTTGCAGCCCATCAAGGGTACGCCGCTGGAACACGCAAAGCCGCTGACGGCGGAAGAGGTGCTGCGTACGGTGGCCATGTTCCGCATGGTAAATCCGACGGCTTTCCTTCGCTTTGCCGGAGGGCGCTCGCAGCTGAGCGAGGAGACGGTGGACCGTGCGCTGTATGTGGGAATCAATTCGGCCATTGTGGGGGATTTGCTGACTACCCTTGGCTCAAAAGTAACAAAAGACAAAGAACGTATAAAGGAGGCAGGATATGAATTGTGAGAAATTGTTTGACGAATTTGACCGGTCGCATTTGTGGCATCCGTACACTTCAACTTCAAACCCGCTGCCCACTTACAAGGTGGATCGGGCACAAGGTTGTACCTTGACGCTGGCCGACGGTACGGAACTGATTGACGGCATGTCGTCGTGGTGGTGTGCCGTGCATGGATACAATCATCCGGTGCTGAACCGGGCGGTGGAGGAACAGCTTCACCGGATGTCGCACGTGATGTTCGGGGGACTGACGCACGAGCCGGCCATCGAATTAGGAAAGGAATTGCTGAAAATCGTGCCTTCCAGCATGGAATACATTTTTTATGCCGACAGTGGGTCGGTGGCTGTAGAAGTGGCTTTGAAGATGGCGGTGCAATATCAGTTTGCGGCAGGTCACCCGGAGAAGAACAATTTTGTGACCATCCGTTCGGGCTATCACGGCGATACGTGGAACGCCATGTCGGTATGCGACCCGGTGACGGGCATGCACAGCTTGTTTGGCTCGGCCCTTCCGGTGCGCTATTTTGTACCTTCTCCGCAGTGCCGTTTCGATGCGGAATGGGATGAGAAGGACATCGAACCCTTGCGTGAAGTCATCAATCAGCATCACGGTGAACTGGCGGGACTGATTTTAGAGCCGATAGTACAGGGGGCCGGAGGTATGCGTTTCTATCATCCGCAGTATTTGCGGGAGGCGGCACGACTTTGTCGGGAACATGGTATGCTCCTGATTTTTGACGAGATTGCCACAGGCTTCGGACGTACGGGGAAATTGTTTGCATGGGAACATGCGCAGGTGGAACCGGACATCATGTGTATCGGTAAGGCACTGACAGGAGGGTATATGACCTTCTCGGCGGTGCTGGCTTCATCAAAGGTGGCCGACTGTATTTCTTCCAAGGAGCCGCGTGCGTTCATGCACGGTCCTACGTTTATGGGCAACCCGCTGGCTTGTGCCGTGGCACTGGCTTCCGTGCGTCTGTTGTTGTCGTCAGGCTGGCAGGAGAAGGTGCGCCGTATCGAAGCACAGTTGAAAGAAGAACTGGCACCGGTGGCTTCGTTGCCGCAGGTGGCCGATGTCAGGGTACTGGGTGCCATCGGAGTGATTGAAACTAAGAAGCCGGTCGACATGGGCTGGATGCAGCGCCGGTTTGTGGAAGAAGGTATCTGGGTACGTCCGTTCGGACGGCTGGCCTATATCATGCCGCCTTTCATTATCCGTCCGGAAGAACTGACGAAACTGACGAGCGGTTTGTGCAAGATTGTCGGCGAAATGCCGGAATAAAAACAAAGGAGGTAAATCATGGAAAATGAAATACAACCCGGACTGGACGGAGATTTTCAGCTGGAACTGGACAAGCTGGAGGCGTGTGGCAACCTGCGTGTGTTGCCGGAAACCTGCAGCGACGGGAAATGGATTGAGGCTGGTGGACGGAGGATGCTGAACCTGTCGTCGAACGATTATCTGGGACTGGCTTCGGACAAGGCGTTGCGTGAGGAATTTCTGCGGACGGTGAAGGAGAGGGATTTGTGCTTTTCTTCCTCGTCCTCACGGTTGCTGACGGGTAACTTCCCAGCCTATCGGGAACTGGAATCGCTGTTAGCTTCGTTGTTTGGAGCGGAGAGTGCGCTGGTGTTCAGCAGCGGGTATCACATGAATACGGGGATTCTTCCGGCAGTGACCGATGCAAACACGCTGATTTTAGCCGACAAATTAGTACATGCGAGTCTGATTGACGGCATCCGCTTGTCGGCGGCTAAGTGCATTCGTTATCGTCATCAGGACTATGTGCAGTTGGAAAATCTGCTGGCCAAGCATCACGGCGAGTATCACCGGATTATTGTGGTGACGGAAAGCGTGTTCAGTATGGACGGTGACGTAGCTTCGCTCGACCGGCTGGTGGAACTGAAGCGTCGTTATACCAACGTGATGCTGTATGTAGATGAGGCGCACGGCATTGCCGTACGGGGCCAGCGAGGACTGGGGGTAGCCGAGGAACAAGGTTGCCTGAAGGACATCGATTTCTTGTGCGGTACCTTCGGCAAGGCGATGGCTTCCGTGGGAGCGTATGTGGTGTGCCGGAAGGTGATACGTGATTACCTGGTGAACCGGATGCGCACGTTGATTTTCACTACGGCCTTGCCGCCTATCAATGTGGCATGGACGCGCTTTGTCTTGTCGCACCTGGAAGATATGCAGGCACGGCGGGAGCATCTGGCCAAAATCTCAGCAAGCCTGCGGACGGCTATCCGTGAGAGTGGGGTGGAATGTCCGTCGGAAAGTCACATTATACCTCTGGTAGTGGGAGCCAACGAGAAGGCCATCTGGAAGGCCTTGCAGATGCAGGAACATGGCTTTTATGTGTTGCCGGTGCGTCCGCCTACTGTACCCGAGGGAACGGCGCGGTTGCGTTTCTCGCTGACTTCGCTGATTGAAGAAGAGGAAATGGCACGGTTGTGTCATGAAATGAAAGCATGAAAACAGAAATAAATTGAGATATGAAACAACGGTTTATCAAGAAGGAAGGAAATTCTACATTGCTGCTCTTCTTTGCCGGATGGGGCTCGGACGAAAATTTGTTTGCCGGATCGGTACAGGAAGGATGCGACTGCCTGTTGTGTTTCGACTATAGAGATTTGGATTTTGACTACAGTCTGCTGGAGGGCTACAAGGAGATACGGGTCATGGCCTGGTCCATGGGGGTATGGGTAGCCTGCCAGACGTTGGCCGGAAAAGAATATCCTTACGGGATGAGGCTGGCAGTGAACGGTACGCCTTTCCCTATTCACGATACAGAAGGTATTCCTGAAGCCATCTTTCAGGGGACCCTGGAGAATTTTTCGGAACCGGTGCTGATTCGTTTCCGTCGGCGGATTTGCGGGTCGGCTGCCCAGGTGAAGACATTCCTGTCGCATCACCCTTATCGGGAGGTAGACGATTTGCACCAGGAACTGGCGGCTTTGTGGACGGCCGTAAAGGATCGTCCGGCTGTGGAGTGGACTTGGGACAAGGCGGTTGTCGGGACGAACGACAAGATATTCCCGCCTCAGAACCAGCGCGAAGCCTGGCAGGGAGTAGCCGTGGAAGAAGTGGATGCGGAACACTATGACGAGGAGTTGTTCCGTGAGTTGCTGAACGGAGAAAGTCGGTTATGGACAAGGCCCTGATTAGTCGGCGCTTTGCCAAGGCCGTGGGAACTTACCTGGACAAGGCCGACGTGCAGCGTTACGTGGCATCCCGGATGGCGGAACTGACCGGTCGTTACATTCCTTCGGATATACAGGAACGGGTGCTGGAAATAGGCTGCGGCACGGGCATGTTCACGCGGATGTACTTGCAGCAGGCTGCGCCGGAAGAAATGTGGCTGAACGATCTTTGTCCGGAAGTGGAACCTTATCTGGCGGATGTGCTGGGTGAAAAGGTGCATTTCATGGCGAAGGATGCGGAGACATTAGCTTTTCCGGAGGGACAGGACCTGATTGTATCGTGCTCGGCGGTGCAGTGGTTTGAAGATTTGCCACGCTTCTTTTCAGGATGCCGGAAGTTGTTGCATGAAGGGGGATACCTGGCTTTCAGTACCTTTGGTCCTCACAATACGGAGGAGGTGGCGACACTGACTGCGGCGGGATTGTCGTATCCGTCGCTGGAGGAATTGAAAGAGATGCTGGCTGCACGCTATGAGGTAGTATATGCCCACGAGGAACAGTTGCGCCTGTCATTTTCTTCCCCCTTGGACGTGTTGAAGTATTTGAAGGAGACCGGAGTGACGGGTACGGCTGCACAACCATGGACACGCGGCAGGTTGCAGGAATTCTGCCGGAATTATACGAGACAATTTTCGGATGAACGGGGAAAGGTGTACTTGACCTTCCATCCTATTTATATGATATGTAGAAAATAAAAACGTTACGAGTATGAAAAAGAATGTATATTTTGTCAGCGGTATCGATACCAATATCGGAAAGAGTTATGCCACGGCTTACCTGGCTAAGACCTGGAATGAGCGGGGCATCCGTACTATTACGGAGAAACTGATTCAGACGGGGAACACGGACATGTCGGAAGACATCGAGCTGCACCGCCGGATTATGGGTACCGGCTTGTTGCCGGAAGATAAGGAACGATTGACCATGCCGGAGATTTTTTCTTATCCCTGTTCTCCGCACCTGGCAGCGGAGATAGACAAGCGTTCGATTGATTTCGACAAGATTGAACGTGCCACTCAGACACTGAGTGAACGCTATGATGCGGTGTTGCTGGAAGGAGCCGGAGGACTGATGGTGCCATTGACCCGTGAACTGCTGACCATCGACTATGTGGCACAGAAGCAGTATCCGCTGGTGTTCGTCACTTCTGGTCGCCTGGGAAGTATCAATCACACCTTGCTGAGTCTGGAAGCGATGACGCGTCGGGGCATCCGTCTGCACACGCTGGCCTACAACCTCTTCCCGGAAGAAGATGATGAGATTATCCGTCGTGATACGGAGGAGTACATGCGCGACCTGTTGAAACGGGAATATCCGGAAGCAGAGTTTGTGGTAGTTCCGTTTTTGGGTACTAAATGAATGGGCCGGTGAAACAAGGATATTATCACGTGATGGCCATTGCCGTGGTCGTGGTGTGGGGACTGACCTACATCTCGACTAAGGTACTGATTCAGCAGGGGCTGCATCCGCATGAGATTTTCTTCTACCGTTTCCTGGTTGCCTATGCGGGTATCTGGCTGATTGCTCCCCGTCGGCTGCTGGCCAATAGTTGGAAGGAAGAAGGCTTGTTGGCTTTGGCCGGTTTCTTTGGCGGCTCGCTTTATTTTTATACGGAGAATACGGCTTTGGGACTGACGCAGGCTTCGAACGTGGCGTTTCTGCTGTGTACGGCCCCGTTGCTTACGGCCTTTCTCTCGGCGGCATGTTATAAGGAAGACCGTTTGACCCGACGGTTACTGATGGGCTCTATGCTGGCTCTTTGTGGGGTGGGACTGATTGTGTTCGGTGGGAAGGAAGGCTTGAAAGTCTCTCCTGCAGGCGATTTGCTGACGTTATGTGCTGCCTTCTCGTGGGCTTGCTATAGTTTGGTCATTCGTCGCTTGTCCGGACGTTATCCGGTGTCGTTTATCACCCGGAAAGTGTTCTTTTATGGGGTACTTACCATTTTGCCGTTGTTTGCCATATTTCCTTTCCGGCAGAATACGGCCATCTTGTGCCGGCCCGAAGTGTGGTCGAACCTGTTGTTTCTGGCCTTGATAGCTTCGTTGGTTTGCTTTGTGGCCTGGAACGTGGCACTAAAGAAAATAGGTGTGCTGCATACTTCCAATTATATTTACCTGAGTCCGCTGGTCACCTTGGGAGCTTCCATGCTGATTCTGGGAGAAGGACTGACCTTATGTTCGGCAGCGGGTGCTGTCTGCATTCTGTGTGGCGTGTACTGGGCGGAGAAAAGGAAATGAAGCATACAGATGCTGGAAGAAGTTTAGGGAAATCCCTACCTCGAAATAGGGATTTCCTGCTTGATAGGGAAAAATATCTTCCTAATTTTGTATCAGAATAAAAAGGTAGAACCGTTAAATGATATAATTATGATGAAGGTGAAAGTATTTGCTTCGTTGATGTTGGCTGGCTTGCCATTCGTCTTGGCAGCCCAGAGTAACGACGACCTTTACTTCGTTCCCAAGAAAAAAGCGGAAACGAAGAAGGAAACCGTAGCGGCCCCGAAGCAGAATAGTCAGGGGACAACGGTGTATTCCACATCGGCTACTTCCACGCCGGTGGTAGTGAAGGATGTGGCTGGAAATACGCGTGATGTAGACGAATACAACCGTCGGTACACATCGCGTGAGAACACGTTCTCCATGCAGAACGATACGCTTTACATTCAGGAAAAACCGTATAGCGAACGAGGAGAATGGGTGAACGGATTTGAAGGTACGCAGGATGATTACGAATATGCCATGCGTATTGTCCGTTTCCGCAGTCCGCGCTATGCCATCCCGGTAAGCAGTCCGCTGTACTGGGACGTAGTGTATGGAGCTTTCCCGTCATGGGACTGGAACGTATACGATGATGGACTTTATGCTTACGTATTCCCGACTTACAGCAATCCGCTGTGGTGGGACTGGAGATGGAACTGGAGCATTGCCGGACCAAGATTCAGCTTTGGCTGGGGATGGTCTTCTCCATGGTATTACAGCAGCTGGTATTCTCCATACTGGTATGGTGGTTACTGGGGTGGCTATTGGGGAGGCTACTGGGCCGGTTACTGGGGTCCGGGATGGCATCATCATCACCCGTACTATCCGTCGTATGGATGGGGAGGAGGATGGCATCGTGGATATACAGATTATCGTCCGTCGCGCTATCAGAATTATACGACCTCCCGTCGGCAGAACATGGTTCAATCAGGAACAATCAGTTCCCGTCGTTCAGGGGATGCTTTCTCTACCCGTTCAGCGGGAAGAGTGGTTCGGCCTAATGAAGTTCGTTCGGTCAGTTCTTCAGTACGTCCCGGAGTTGGAGGTGGATCATCAGTCAGACGTGAGGGAATCTCTACAGGTAGCGTAACTCGTTCTGAACGCAATACCGGATTGTATACACGTCCAAGTACGACTATTAATCGTTCTGGTTCTTCTTCTTATACACGTCCGAGCAGTACACGTCGCAGCGTGAATTATAATTACAATGATAATAATAGTCGAGTAAATCGTAGTGTACGTTCTGATTTCGGGTCGTCTAGTCGTAGTGGTAGTTTCTCTTCTGGTGGAAGCAGTACCCGTGGCTCTATGGGTGGCGGAATGCGCTCTGGAGGCGGAGGTGGCAGCTCACGTAGACGATAAGAAAATGAAGATGTACTTATAACTTTTGGATAATATGAAGACCAGAATAATTGCATTAGCTGTTACGGCTGCTTGTGCTTCAGCAGCTGTAGCACAGAGTCAATACGAAGCTCTCCAGTTTATGGGAAATGAATTGAATGGAACTGCTCGTTTTGTGGGTATGGGTGGTGCTATGAGTTCTTTAGGAGCAGACTTGTCAACAATGTCAACGAACCCTGCGGGAATCGGAATGTATCGCAGTCATGATGTGGCAGTAAGTTTTGGATTTAATAATACACGTACCAATGCAGATTTTGCAGGGAATACAACAAAAGAGAATCGCACCCGTGCTTCGTTTGACCAGATAGGATTTGTGTGGAGCACCAAAATTGGGAATAAGACGGATTTACGTTATCTGAATTTCGGATTTAATTACCACAAGCGTGCTAATTTTAACCGTCAGTTTTATGCTAAAGGAACTTTAAATGGAGCCTCCATGACATATCAGATGGCTAATATGATAGGAAATGCAGGATATACGACTGCCAATGGTTTTAATGGATTGCTTGATGCAGGCTCTGATGTAGACAACCGTAATCCGTATACACATGCTGATTTTTATAGTACTCCTTATTTAGCCATGATGGGAGCTCGTACCGGTTTGGTGGATGCAAATTGGGATAAAGATGGGAACATTACTCAAATCTTTGGCTGGAATGGAGAAACAGGTGAGTATTATAGCCGGGAAGAAGGAGGTATTAATCAGTATGATTTTAACTTGTCATTTAATATACGTGACCGTTTCTACTTTGGCTTGACATTGGGCTTGTATGATTTGAACTATAATTTGTATTCATCGTATGGTGAAACGATGAATAGAAATATGCGGGATGGAAGTGTGACTTATCATGATAAAGGTGATTTTACACTGAATAACTGGTATAATGCAGAAGGTACAGGAGTTGATCTGAAACTGGGAACGATTATTCGTCCGTTTGAATATTCACCGTTTCGGTTTGGCTTGGCCATTCATACTCCGATATGGTATACATTAACCGATCGTTACACTGCTGCCATGACTTCTAATATTGCATTGGATGGAAAGAACCCTGTTTCTTATTCAGAAAATTTATCAGACTATTTTTATCCTGATATGAATTATGTATGGGATTACAGTATGGTTACTCCGTGGCGTTTTAATGTAAGTGCTGGAACGATTGTGGGTGGAATTATGGCCTTAGATGCAGAATATGAATTTGAGAAGTATTCATCTGCTAAGTTGAAAGATAGAGAAGGGTATGATTTAAGCGCCACTTCTTCTATTAGCGAGACTTTAAAGGGGGTACATACTTTCCGTGCCGGTATGGAAACAAAGTTGACAGATGCATTTAGTATTCGCGTAGGATATAACTATCAGTCTTCTCCTATTGTGGGAGATGCATTTAGAAACATTGAAGTGACTGATAATACGCGTACGGTGGCTTCCTATATGAATCCGAAATCTCGTCAGGCTGTAGCCTTTGGTTTAGGATATAGAGGACGACTTTTTTATGCTGATGTAGCTTATAAATATGATGTATATAAATCTGATTTTTACGCATTCAGTGATGCGGCTTTGCAGGCTACAAAAGTAACCAACGAACGTCATCAGTTGTTGCTTACGCTGGGCGTTCACTTTTAGAAGTTCATTGTGTTTGTTTTATTTAATATGGGAGCTGCTTTTATTCACTGGGGCAGCTCCCTTTTTTATTCCTTCTTCTCACGGTATTCTTTCTTTTTCCAGAAATTAAATCCCATGTAGATGCGCAGGCTTCCGAAAGAATTAGTCATAGAGAAAGTGGGTTTCCGGTAGTCGTATGTGTGAAGCACGAGAGAGGCTCCTACATAGTATTTGCTGTTGTTCCAGGTGATGCCTGCACGTGTAATCAGGTCGAAATTGATGTCTCTTATCCATTGAGCCCAGTCAGTTCCGCTTTGGGTGGGCTGGTCGTTGATACGTGCCTTTTTATAGGCTATGGCCGGAAGGAGAGAAATATTCAGCAGACAGTTTTTGGCAAACACCCAGTTGTATCCGTAGCCTACGCTGAGGTTGTAGTCAGTGTAGCGCAGGCTGTGAAATTTCAAGGAGGGACTGAGCTGCTGTTGCATTTCTTCGGGCAATTGTGTATGGTCGAAGGAAATGTTATGCTGGGAATAGGAGAATCCGGCCAGCAGAGAGCCGCAGCTTTTCCGCTGGTTGGTCGACTGGCTGTAGGCAGCAGGATAGGAAAAGCGCTTGTGGTTGAAAATCCAGTAAGCATTTAGTCCTTTGATGTTGCTTTGAAAACCGTTGAATTGTGTGTTTACATAGCTTTGACTCAGATTGAACTTTTCATAGGAAGACAGCTTGAAGTCGCTGCCCGTTTTCCGGTAATACAAGTCTACGCCAAATTTGGCACTGTATAAGTTGAACACAATTTCTTTTCGGGGAGCTTTTTCCTTGCCTTTCCCAATAAGGTCCTTGATGTCGAAAGAAAGTCCCAGGAAAATCCATCTCCAGCCAAAATAAACTCCCAGCTTGGTGTTGATGTTCGGGGCAAAGTTCAGACTTTGTCCGTCGTTACTTCCCAATCGGTAATGTTCATACCAGGAACTTTGCTCCAGCATAAAGGCTAGGTTGTATTTGTTGGGAGAAATGTAGGTGGTATCTATGGTATTCAGTTTGGCACCGGCTTTTTTGATTTCTTCTCCAGTGAATTTGATGGAACGGACAATGCCGTCGGTCAGACTGCTTAATGACAGTCGGGGAGAAGCCACAGGAGTCAGTTCGTTGATTGACACGCTGTCTTTCTTCTCTACCTGAGCCATGGTATGCGTCGGATAGAGAAGGAGTACAGACAGTATGGTCAACAAGGAGAGTGGTTTCACCCCAAATAATAATGTATTGGTTAAAGTTTGTTCAGAATTCGGTCCATTACCCAGTTGGTAGGAGTGGCACTGACCCCGTCGCAGGTGCAGACTGCCTTTCCCTGCAGATGCTCTACTACCGCTTTAATCAAAGGAAGCTGTACATGAGGAGGGTTAGGAGGCAGGATTTCTTCACGTCCGCGTTCTGTATGCAGGGCTATCGGGTCGTAGGTGAAGACGGAGAAGCAAATCATACCTTTGTCTCCGATAATCTCAATACGGTCTTCCTTAGCGGAGTCGTGGGCTACGAAGCACCAGGAACCAGAGCCGGGCAGACCGGAGTCGAACTTGAAGCAGGCACTGATTGTATCTTCAGCTTCATACAGCCCGCCACGGTTGGATTTGTAGCCTTCTGCTTCGAGAATACATCCGAACATGTCCTGCAATAAATCAAGCTGATGAGGGGCAAGGTCGTAGAAATAACCTCCACCTGCAATATCAGGTTGCACACGCCACGGCAAATTCTTGGTGTTGTAGTCGAGTGCACGCGGGGGCTGTGCAAAACGAATCTGCACGTTGATAACGTTACCGATTTCACCTTCCTCCACCAGCTGGCGGACTTTCTGGAAGTAGGGCAGGTAGCGGCGGTAATAAGCTACGAAGCAAGGTACTCCAGTTTCTTTCGAGATACGGTTGATTCGTGCACAGTCTTCATAGCTGGCAGCCATCGGCTTCTCGATGTACACCGGTTTGCCGGCCTTCATCGCCATGATGGCAAATGTGGCATGCGAAGAAGGAGGAGTAGCGATGTAAATGGCATTCACATCTTCGTCTCCAATCAATTCTTGTGCGTCGGTGTACCATCGGGGTATCTGATGGCGTATGGCGTAGGATTTGGCTTTCTCTTCGTCGCGGCTCATGACGGCAACTACCCGTGAGCCTTCTATCATGTTAAAAGCGGGTCCGCTTTTCTTTTCGGTGACTTCACCGCATCCGATGAATCCCCAGTTTACTTTATCCAGTTTGATCATAGATGAGTGGTTTTAGTGAAAGTATTTTTTATATAATTTCTGATAGTCTTCGCTTTTTATGTACTCGTCGAGCCATTGGTTCAGGCTGTCGAGCAGGATGGGAGAATGTTTGGCTACTCCCCATGCGTAGAATTGGGTGAAACTGATATCTGTATCAATATCCAGGTTAGGATATAGGTGCATGTTTGCCTTGGCAATGTTCTCGTCGCACACGGCATAGTCAATGTCACCTCCAGAAACCATAGCCATGAGTTGCTCAGGGCCGTATTGTTCTATTTCCTGAATGTAGATGGTGTCGGCTATCTCGCTGATGAGGTTATGCAGACGCAGCAGGGCAGGAGAACCTTTGACCACGTGCAAGGTTTTATGTCCTAATTCCAGCTGGTTGTGTATGTACAGACTCTCTTTTCCTTCTTCCGGTTTGCGCTGTACCAGCACCTGTTTGCTGAGCAGCAGAGTGTGGCTGAAGAGAAGGGAGTCTTTGGAGCGGGTAGTCACGGTCGTTTCCGTAGCAATCAGGTCGTATTTCCCTTTGTTGAGGCCTTTCAACCGTTCCTCAAAGCTCATTTCCGGAGTGACTTCCAGCTGCAGGTTCTTGGCCTGTGCAAAGGCATTCAGCAGCTCGTAGTCAAAGCCCGACAGACTGTCCTTGTCGGCATGATAGCTGATGGTGTTGTATTCCGTTACCGCACGGAGAATACCTGACTCAATGATTTCCGGATAGTCGCGCGGTGTGAACTTCGGTTCTTCTTCATGGTGTGAACAGAGCCGGAGTATGGCGACAAGAATAATCAATCCGCCTGCCAGGTATAGAATTTGGTTTCTCTTCATAGGCAGAGAATTAATCAAAGAAGTTCCATGAGAGTCCTACTTTCAGAATACGCGGGTTGAGCGGATAGTGCGGAGCCAGGAAGTAGCTCTTTTCTCCCGTACGCTGCAGCAGGTTATACATCTGTACGAAGATACGCGTACGTTTCAGGTGCAGATTGATGTATCCGTTGATGAGCGGGTATCCGCCAAGTTTGTAGCGTGTGTCCGGATTTTGCAGGTAGAACTGTCCGATAGCCGGAGCATAGTCGGGTGCGTAATACTGTGTGAAGTACCGCATGTCGGCTCCCATTTCAATGCTCAACACCTTTTTGGCCAGCCCAAACCGTATGTACAGGTCGTGATAGAGCACAAGTTCCGGCAAGGGAAGTACGGTTTCGTTACTGGTCTTCTGGTAGGTGACTTCATTGTCTAAATGAAGGATGCCCAACTTGAAATCCTGACGCAGGCTGGCACTGAACACCTGAATGTTTCCGGAATGCTGGCGTACAGCCATGTTGTTCTTGTAGCTGACTACATCATTGGCATTGGTGTATTTTACTGAGACATTGTCCAGGTAGGTATAGTTGGTGATATTTTCTACTCCCGCCTTCAACTGTGTCCGCCAGCGGTCGATGCTCAGCTTTCCTTCAATGCGTGTACGCATGATTTTGCTCAGGTCATTGTCCCACCAGTAATGTTTGGAGTGGAAATGACGGTAGTAGAACGTAGGATTCAGGTTCTTGATATAGGCATTGGCTTCCAGGCGCACAGTGTCGTTGAACAGGCGGAAGTTCAGGTCACCCTGTCCTTCTACACTGAACTGTCCGGCATCTTCTCCAAGCATGGCTACCTCGCCTAACACATTGTAGTGCAGCGTCTTTCCCTGTGACTTGATAAGCTGACCTCCGATGGACAAGACATTCTCCTTGTGAGTTGTCGGAATGCGTCGTCCGGGAGTGCCTGTAATAGTATCTGTCAGCGTAAAGTTACGATGCTCAAAGCTGGCAAAGACGGTCAGTCCGGCTTTAGCCCATTTGTTGAATCCTTCCCGCAGGGCAATGCCGACGGTGTTCTTGATAGAGAAGTTCTTGGTGATGTCCAGTGAATCCTTTCCCAGATAGTTATGTTCAAAGTATTCTTCATTCTGGTCAACGTCATAAGACACGTATTTTCTGCGGTTGATGTCTACGTTGACGGTATGAATGAAGCTGGTCACCGGAACGAATACCTCTTTGGTAATCGTATCGTTCTCAGTCGTTTCATCGCGGTAGAATCCTAAGTTATACCGATGAGTCAGAAAGGCATGGTATCCGGTATTGTTGTTCCAGATATTCGACAGGTTGGTCGGGATAGAATACGTTTCGTAGGTCCGGTTTCCTTCGGCCATCTCCAGCGGGTTGGTGATGTAGCGGTCGTCCGTGATACCTCCGTTTTCGGCCACCTTCAGGTTTTCATTGATAAAGCTGAAATGCATATCGTACTGGTCGCCGTGGTAGTAGGCAAAGAGATTACCGTTGAACAGTGCCGTCGACTGGCTGTCGTATTTTCCTCGTCCGTAGGTGTAGTCAATGTCGAATCCGAAGCCTAAACGCTTGTTCACATTTACGGCAAAGTAAGCCTTGAAGCGTTCCTCTCCGTAGCGTCCGTCTCCCTGCTTGAAGTAAGTCAGGTTGGTGAACGGCGACTTGGTATTGGTATATACCACGTCACTGGGTTTCCGTACGGTGAAATCGTACGGATCAGTGAAGAAAAACTGGCTGCTTTCTTTCCGTTCAAAGAACACGTGTGAGATACGCGGTGCTCCCAAGTTGCCCAAGTAAGTATAATGCCCCGTAGGCCCTCCCGTATCATTGGAGTTCTGGAAACCATGTTGTAGGGTATCGACCGGAACGGGGATCATTTCTCCAAAGCGTGTGTCGATTTTCCAGGCATTCAGTCCCACCGGTACGGTGCTGGCATCAATCACTGCGGTTGTATCTATCGGATTACCGTTTCGGTCATATCTGTTGCCGTCCATTCCGGTGGCCGACATTCCTTGTCCGTATTGGGAGATGGTGTTCTGTGCCGAAAGGGCCGTACACACCAGTATGAATAGGGTTGTAAAAAATAGCTTCTTCATAATGGGGCAAAGATACAATAAAAATGCGAAAACGGGAGATTGTGGCTTTCAAAAAGTAGCATTGGAAGTGTCAGAAGTGAAACTCCGGAAAAAGAAGCAGGCTGCCAACTGCATTCCTTTCTGTAAATGCACTGGCAGCCTGCAAGATAGAAGTATGCTTCCGGTAAGGAATCAGACTTCCTTGATAATGTCCATACCGATGCGTATGGCTTCTTCGTTCATCGGAATCAGGTGATGATGACGCTCGGGCAAAGTTTTGCGCAGGGCTTTCACCACACTTTCGATTGATACGATGGGACGGATTTTCAGCAAACCTCCCAATACAATCATGTTGAAGGTCTTGGCCATCTTCCGTTCGTTGGCTTCGTCCATGGCATCAATGCGATACACATGGATGTCCTTGCGGGTAGGAGGGTTGATGATGCCGTATCCGTCGTAAATCAATACACCGCCCGGTTTTACCTTGTTCTCAAACTTGGCAAGCGAAGGTTGGTTCAGGATGATGGCTGTGTCATACTTGCTGAGAATCGGGGATGAGATACGCTCGTCGCTCACAATGACAGTGACGTTGGCCGTACCTCCGCGCTGTTCCGGACCGTAGGCTGGCATCCAAGTCACCTCCTTGTTTTCCATCAGGCCGGAATATGCCAGGATTTTTCCCATGGAAAGAACTCCCTGACCTCCAAATCCTGCTATGATAATTTCCTCTTTCATATAATGTGCAAATAATTATTTATTTTCGGTAGTATCTTTCAGGTCGCCCAGCGGGTAGAAGGGGAACATGTGTTCTTCCATCCATTTGTTGGCGGCTTCGGGTGTCATTTTCCATCCGGAGTTGCAGGTAGATACGATTTCTACCAGGCTGGAGCCTTTTTTCTGCATGGAGCATTCGAATGCCTTGCGGATGGCTTTCTTGGCCTTGCGGATGGCAGCCACTGACTGTACTGACTGGCGGGTTACGTAAGCAGTACCTTCCAGTGTAGCGGCAATTTCGGTCATCTTCAGCGGGTAACCGTGGATTTCCGGAACACGTCCGTACGGGCAGGTAGAAGTCTTCATGCCTACCAGTGTGGTCGGAGCCATCTGTCCGCCGGTCATACCGTAAATAGCATTGTTGATGAAAATGATGGTAATGTTTTCTCCACGGTTCAGGGCATGAATGGTTTCGGCTGTACCGATGCAGGCCAGGTCACCGTCGCCCTGATAGGTAAATACCAGGCGGTCGGGCCATAAGCGCTTGATGGCAGTAGCCAGGGCAGGTGCACGTCCGTGTGCGGCTTCCTGACAGTCTATATCCAGGTAATTATACATGAACACGGCACAACCTACCGGACTTACTCCGACAGCTTTCTCGGCCATGCCCATTTCGTCGATGACTTCGGCAATCAGTTTGTGAACTACTCCGTGGCTACATCCCGGGCAGTAGTGCATAGGGTTATCGTTCAGCAGGCGAGGCTTCTGATAAACCAGATTTTCAGGTTTGATTATATCTTCTTTTGTCATAATTAATTCTCCTGTAGTTTATCGTAGAAAGAAACGAAACACGAATTCCATCATTTTCAGGAAAAGAGAAGCACCGCACACATAAAAGAATACGGTCTTGTCTTCACCCAGTGTGAAGTAGAGAATGACGGAAATCAATGCTCCAATCATAAACAGTACGTTTAAGACGGCTCTTATTCTATCGGTATCCATAGCTTATTTCTGAATCAGTTTTTCCTTGATGGCTTCGATTACTTCATCCGGGTCGGGCACGATACCTCCCAGACGTCCGAAATGTTCTACGGGTACCTTACATTCTACGGCCAGACGGACATCTTCAATCATCTGTCCGCTGTTCAGTTCCACGGTCAGGATACCTTTCACCTGTTTGGCTCTTTCTTTCAGGGCCTTGCTTGGGAACGGCCATAATGTAATCGGACGGAACAGACCTACCTTGATACCTTCTTCGCGTGCATGCTCCATGGCCTTCTGTGCGATACGTGCACAGGAACCGAAAGCTACAATCAGGTATTCGGCATCTTCTGTGTCAAGTTCCTCGTAGCGTGTTTCTTTTTCTTCGATTTCTGCATATTTAGCCTGCAAGTGCAAGTTGCGCTGCTCCATGATGGCCGGATCCAGCTCCAGTGAGGTGATGATATTGGGTTTACGTCCCTTGCAACCGGTTGTAGCCCAAGGGCATTGTGCCAGAATCTCTTCTTCCGTACGTCTGGGGCGATATTCCGGAAGCACTACCTTTTCCATCATCTGACCGATTACACCGTCGGCCAGAATCATAGCCGGATTGCGGTATTTGAAAGCCAGGTCGAAAGCCAGTCCCACAAAGTCAGCCATTTCCTGTACGGAAGCCGGAGCCAGTGCAATCAGGTGGTAGTCGCCGTGACCGCCTCCTTTGGTAGTCTGGAAATAGTCGGCCTGACTGGGCTGGATGGTACCCAGGCCCGGACCTCCTCGCATCACGTTGACCACCAGACAAGGAAGTTCCGCACCTGCGATGTAGGAGATACCTTCCTGCTTCAAGCTGACGCCCGGACTGGAGGATGAAGTCATGACCATTTTTCCACTGCCGGCGCCTCCGTATACCATATTAATTGCTGCCACTTCACTTTCAGCCTGAAGAACTACCATTCCAGTAGTTTCCCACGGCTTCTGCTCGGCAAGCGTTTCCAATACTTCAGATTGGGGGGTGATAGGGTAACCGAAGTAACCGTCCACGCCGATACGGATGGCGGCATGGGCTATGGCCTCGTTACCTTTCATAAGAACAACTTCTTCTGCCATAATTTTTCGATTTTGCTTGTTGGGCATTTTTATTCTTCACTTTTCGCTCTGTACACGGTCAGACAACCGTCCGGGCACACAATGGCGCACGAAGAGCATCCGTTACAGGTATCTTCCACTACCTGCTGTACGTAATTATATCCTTTTTGATTTACTTTCGGGGTGAGTGACAACACATGCAGCGGGCATGCTACCACACATAAGTTGCATCCCTTGCAGCGTTCGGTATTTACGATAACCACACCTTTCATCTTAGCCATAGTATATATCTCTTATTGATTAAACATATCTTTATTATAAAAGTTAAGTATATCCATCACCATCTTTCGTGCATCGGCTGCCGGACTTTCCGGGTCCAGGGCAATCGCTTCCTGATAATTGTTGAGCGCTCCTTGCCAGTCACCTTTTTTCCGATAGGCGTTTCCCAAAAGATAATATGCTTCCGCCGTGGGCGAGGAAGCCGTTTGCAACCAATCATTCAGGCGAGATATAGCGGTGTCTACATGTCCTTCATTTATCAGTTGTCTGATGTGATTCAGTTGTTCATTCATGGGCTTTTATGTCATATTGTAACCTTACAAAGATAGTCTTTAATTTGGTACGAGAGTCATTTTTACGGAATAAATAGTAAAAAATGCCGATTTTTTTTGTTTGTGTAATTGTGCAACTTATTGATTATTAAATTGTTTTACAATAGGCTATTTCGTTTCAACTGAAAAAGATGCATATTTAACTAAATAGTCTGTGCAAAAGGGATGATTATGTATAGATGACGTTTCAACTTTTATCAAAAATTTATGGAATGGCTGCAATCTATTTGATTGTGTTATAATTTCTTGTAACTTTGTGGCAATTTATTCATGAAACAAACAACTAAATAATTAACTTATCAGAAAGAATTATGAACAAGATTCTTCAGAAGGAACATTTTTCCGAAAAGGTTTTCAAACTGGTGATTGAAGCTCCGTTGATTGCAAAGTCGCGTAAGGCGGGACATTTCGTCATTGTCCGTGTAGGCGAGAAGGGGGAACGCATGCCTTTGACCATTGCAGCAGCCGATCCGGTAAAGGGAACCATTACTTTGGTGGTGCAGGAGGTAGGACTTTCGTCTACCCGTCTGTGCGAACTGAATGTGGGTGATTACATTACAGACGTGGTAGGTCCGCTGGGAAAGGCTACTCATATTGAAAACTTCGGGACGGTGGTTTGTGCCGGAGGTGGTGTAGGTGTGGCTCCGATGTTGCCCATCGTGCAGGCATTGAAGGCTGCGGGAAACCGGGTAATTACCGTGCTGGCCGGACGTACCAAGGAACTGATTATTCTTGAAAAGGAAATGCGTGAGAGCTCGGACGAAGTGATTATCATGACAGACGATGGCTCTTACGGACAGAAAGGTCTGGTTACGGAAGGAGTAGAAGCAGTCATCAAGCGTGAAAAGGTGGACAAGTGTTTTGCCATTGGTCCGGCTATCATGATGAAGTTTGTCTGCCTGCTGACGAAGAAATACGATATTCCGACCGATGTATCATTGAACACCATCATGGTGGATGGTACGGGTATGTGTGGTGCCTGCCGTATCACCGTGGGCGGAAAGACGAAGTTCGTATGCGTGGATGGTCCGGAATTCGACGGCCATCAGGTGGACTTCGACGAAATGCTGAAACGTATGGGTGCTTTCAAGGATATTGAGCGTGAAGAAATTCATAAACTGGATACCAAACCTTCGGCTTGTGAAGCTGAACAGGCTGCTTCCGGACGAAACGCTGAATGGCGTGAAGCGTTGCGCAAGAGCATGAAGCCGAAAGAACGTGTGGCTATTCCGCGCGTGAAGATGAACGAACTGGATCCGGAATACCGTTCACACAGCCGCAAGGAAGAAGTGAACTTGGGACTGAGCGAAGAGCAGGCACTGACAGAAGCCAAGCGTTGTCTGGACTGTGCCAATCCTTCATGTATGGAAGGCTGTCCGGTAGGTATTGATATCCCGGGCTTTGTCAAGAACATCGAACGAGGAGAATTCCTGGAAGCTGCGCGTACGCTGAAAAAGACCAGTGCGCTTCCGGCTGTGTGCGGACGTGTCTGCCCGCAGGAAAAGCAGTGCGAATCGAAATGTATTCACCTGAAAATGGGTCACGAAGCGGTGGCTATCGGTTACCTGGAACGTTTTGCGGCTGACTATGAACGTGAAAGCGGACAGATTTCAGTACCTGAAATTGCAGCTAAGAACGGTATCAAGATTGCAGTGGTGGGTTCAGGACCTGCCGGATTGTCGTTTGCAGGCGATATGGCCAAGATGGGTTACGACGTAACTGTGTTCGAGGCGCTGCATGAAATTGGTGGTGTATTGAAATACGGTATTCCGGAATTCCGTCTGCCGAACAAGATTGTGGATGTGGAAATCGAAAACCTGTCTAAGATGGGTGTGACTTTCGTGAAGGACTGCATCGTAGGTAAGACCATCAGTGTGGAAGACCTCGAAAGCGAAGGCTTCAAGGGAATCTTTGTTGCTTCGGGTGCCGGACTGCCTAACTTCATGAACATTCCGGGCGAGAACTCCATCAACATTATGTCTTCGAATGAGTACCTGACACGTGTGAACCTGATGGATGCAGCCAGCGAAGATGCCGATACTCCGGTAACATTCGGTAAACGAGTGGCTGTAATCGGTGGTGGAAATACGGCGATGGACTCTGTACGTACAGCACGCCGTCTGGGAGCAGAGAAAGCGATGATTATCTACCGTCGTTCGGAAGCAGAAATGCCGGCTCGTCTGGAAGAAGTGAAACATGCCAAGGAAGAAGGTGTGGAATTCCTGACACTGCACAATCCGATAGAATACATTGCCGATGAGAAGGGACGTGTAAAACAGGTGGTATTGCAGAAAATGGAACTGGGTGAACCTGATGCTTCCGGTCGTCGTAGTCCGGTTGCCATTCCGGGAGCAACAGTAACTCTCGACATCGACATGGCTATTGTCAGTGTAGGTGTATCGCCTAACCCGATTGTGCCGAATTCTATTCCGGGATTGGAATTAGGACGCAAGGGAACCATTGCTGTCAACGATGACATGCAGTCGTCTATTCCGACCATCTATGCCGGTGGTGACATCGTGCGTGGTGGAGCTACTGTAATCTTGGCGATGGGTGACGGACGCCGTGCGGCTGCTGCCATGGATCGCCAGCTTCGCCAGGCATAAGAATAAACTTAAAATTAGATAAAAACGCTTTGGTGTATTGACATCAAAGCGTTTTTTTATGTTGTTTTTTTCTTCTCTTTTAAAACGCCCTTACGTTTAATCCCAAACGCACTTGTGTTTAAGGTCGAACGTCCTTGCGTTTTACTTCAAATGCACTTACGTTTTAGATTAAACGCACTTGCGTTTTTGGAGCAATGACTTTTTGCTACTGAGGTTGCTTGTTATTGCAGGATAGGAAAGATTTAATCAATATATGTCCAAATTTTCATTAGCCGCCATTCTGTTTTTTATGTGATAAAGATAGTTTTTAATTCGTTGCTATCACTTGATTTTCAATATTTTTTCTATTTTTGTGGATAAGTACATATCAAACCGGATATGGATTCATATTATTTTGAGTATTCAGACCAATCTAATTCTGGATATGGTTTATGTGGCAAAGTAATTTTACCTCAAGATGAGATTGTCTTTTCAGCAAAATATAAATGTATGGATGATATTACTTCAATAACTGTGTCATATAATGAAAATATATATCCCTATCATACTAAATATAATATTCAGTATGGCTTATTGCTTTTGCATAAGTCAGGTTAATACATACAGGCCTATTACACACATGGATATTTCAATAGGAGTTCTTTTACGGTTGAGTATAATAGTCATGTTCTTAACATTATTAATTGGGATGCTAATGGCATAATCCACCAAAAGGAAATATTTAACAATAATTCCCGTAATCATACCTACTCTATTATGGGGCTCTTATATAAAGCTATTTCCTTATCGGTCATTTATTTATATGGGAATATCTATCCTGATTTATCTTATATACATATCTATTTTATGGCATTACAACCATAAAGCAAGAAAGTAAAAATATGACTGCAAAATTGAGGCGACATAAAGGATTGATAATAACAGCTGTTATAATGGCTCTTGTATTGTCTGGATGGCTGTATCGGGAACTTCATCCGATAATTATCTTTCATATCCCACAAGAAAACAAATATTGGGGAAAGGTATCAGGAATAAACAGCAACATTGTAAATCTATACATTAATAACCATATTATAAAATACAGACTGCCGTATAATGGAAGTGGCAGAAAGATGATGAAGTGGCTGTTTTCATAAACAATTATGGGGCTGTCATCCACAAAGAGAGTTTGGATTTTTGGAAACTGGACATATATTTGGATGAAAATAATTTCTATCTAAGTCATAAGAAAACAGAATACGGTTATGGATTACGACATTTTTTACAATCAAGAACAGATAAATAGGTTCATAAACAGACCAGTAATATGAGAAAAAAACATCTGCCAATGACAATCACAATCACGGTGCTTTGTACGACATTCGGTTGCAGCACGCATAAAGCGATGTACCAGGCGCGGCTGGACGAAGCGAAAGGGTATGCTTTGACCGCTTGTATAGCCTGCATGAACAAGTCTATCGACAGCCTCTCCGTCATAAACAAGGATTATTCGACCGGGTATTTTGTTCAGCTTAGTCATTTATCGCTTGATGAAATTATCGAAATCAAGCAATATGTTGATAAAGAATGTATGAAATATTGAAGCGTACCGCAAGAGCCAGACGGGAATATGATAGGATATTCCGTCTGAAAGTTCTATACCTCTAAGGAGTTGGATAATTTTATCCGGAACACTATCAGGAAACGATAAACTCCTCAAAATAGACGTGCGACATGAGAAAAGTATTTATGCTATTTCTGTTCTTGCCAATAATCCTTTATGGGCAAGAAAAAGATAAAGAGATTATAACATTTTATGCCGATCAAGAGGCATATATATTAACAGCCAACACCAACCGGGACGATACCTCCTTTCATTTAGAACTTGCAAAAAATGGGAAGGTTATAAACGAAAAGATTATCCCTTTAACCGGAAGATGTCCAATTGAAAAAGATATACACATTGAAATCTTTGATAATGGATTTACAATCAGAATCCCTTACTGCGAAGGCTACCTGTTCCGCCTTGGCAAAGCCGGTTTGTCTATTCAAATAAGCATGATGATTTCGTTCTGGCTGCTTATAATGAAGAAATCATCAACAGGCAAAATCCCGACTTGAAGAACAGGATAATTAACTATGGTTTGCCTGAAAAGCCGATGATGTTATCTGGATTTTCGTCGTGTGCGGTCAGGAATAAGACAGATACGTTGTATTATAGAAATGATACCATATACTAAGAACTCATAATCAGAAAAATAGATGAACGAAGAATATATTTCGTCTTATCCTCGCAAAAGACAGGTCTGGAAGGAAAAGAGGAATATAAAGGCTATGCTTCCATATCCGATTACGCTTACTTGGCTTCGGAAACAGACGTATCGGAAAATGGCAAGCTGTATCCGGTTATTGAATATTGGTATGAAGATGAAGATTTCTCTTTGTCAATAAGAGTCAGTCATGATTACAGTAGAGCGACAATTTCATTTGCAGAAGAACTGTCTTTACCGTTCATTTATCCTCTAAAGAAGAAATGACAAGATGAAAAAAGTTATTATCTCCATACTGGTAACCCTTCTGCAAATCCTACTGTCGGATGCGATAATTCAAATCGTATTCGGTTCTTCATTTTTGTGGGAAATATCAGGTTCTGCCGTATCCGACATCATCCTGTTCATCATAGAAGCATATATGGGAGTTCTGTTTTTGCTGACAAACTTATTCATCTTGTATGAAAGCAAGATTATAAGTACCATACTGATACTTTGGCTATGGGGACTGCTTCTGCTTATCGTATTAAGCGTGTCTATTCTGCCGGCATTCATTCCGGGATATGCCATAGGAGTTTTCATCGAATATGAAATAAAACGAAAAATATAGGATATATTGCTGTAATTCAATGAAATTAGGTAACTTTATCCAGAGAACGATAAAATAACAATTAAACCTCTGGCAAAATGGATATATTGAAAAAACTGAGCAAATATTTCATCATCACACTCGCCATTATGTTTGTATGCTCCTTTGTTGTGCTTGTCGATAAATTCTACAAAGTAGAAAACAATGTATTCGGTGTCTTGGAAACATACAAGGCTTTGAAATACTTCTTCATACTGGGAACAACAGCTTTTACGGCTTCGGTAGCATACAGCATAGGAATTGCCGCCCTGTTCGCCTTTAACAAACTGAAAGTACAGACTTGGAAAGAATTTGCCCCTAAGCTGGCAACTGGACTGCTGCTTGTCATCCCGTTGTCCGCTATGGTCTATTATTTTGACTGGTTTGTCTATCCACAAATGAAGAAGGAGTATGTATGCTTGAAACTGGAAATGACTGACAATGTTCCAAGAGATATTGACGATAACAGTACGTATCATGTCTACTTTAATACCATCAAAAACGATATGCCCATGCTCATATCGAAAGCCAGACTTACATACAAACTGGACTCCCTGAAAAACATTTTCGACGCAGCTACGGACACTTGTAGTATGTACCTCTCCATGCTGCCCGATACGATGGCGGTGGAGGCATCCAACAAATATCAGCTTGGCAGCATGGGAATAGAATTTACCTGCGCATCGCAACCGACAACAAGCAAGGACAGCCTGATATATATACAAAAAGTATTACTGTACCAATATGCAGACGAGGCATGGGACACGCAAGCAGAGATACGTGAACTCGCCAATGAATACAGTATCAGGACACGCTACACGGTATGTCTGTATATTTCCTATATCCTCTCTGCACTTGTCATATTCCTGTTTAGACGCTATAATCCGATAAGAAAGATTTTGGCAGTGCTGGCTGTTCTGATTGTGCTGTCTTATATGTACAAGGTGTTTGGAGAAGTGGTGAAAGAATATATAGAAGATACTCGGTCAATACCCCGAAAAATAAGCAATGCAACAGACAGAGCCATTTTAAATGAGCAGTTGAAAGTTGAAACAAGCAATGATACGACACGCGAATACAATAACACTAAATAGCATTGTGTATGAACAACAACATTTTAATATTAGGGCTGTTATCACTCGCTTTGGGAGCGTCGGGATGCAGGAATACGGGCAAGCACACATCACCACAATTGCGAAGCATCGGGCTTGCCGTTCCGAAAGCTGCACGTATCACAATTGACAGGCTGCCCGAGATACTGAAAAACGTGCAAGCCGGGCGGACTCAGCTTGACTTTACGGGTATCTGTGGAAATGGTACGGACTGTATCTACTTCATGCAGGAAAATGGGAAATTCTATATAGACTTTGAAGTCATGAGCAAGGAACAACTTCCTTATCTGGATTCACTGAAACAGTTTGCAAAGGAACATGGCTATCCTATAGTTGAAACGACCTATAACAATACTCCGGTCGATTATGACCATCTGCAATACGCTCCTGTTCTTAGTCTGAAAATTAATGCGGACATAGACAGTATCGTGAAGGTCGGAAAACAGATTGAACATACCATTTTCAGGAATAACGACCGAACCGTTTACGAAATAGTGCCTTGATATGGATAATGGGATGTCCCTGTTCTTGCTTTTGGGAAGCATACTCTGCTGAAAATGGGCTTGGGAACCCTGTACTTCTGTCGGGTGGAACCTGGCAAACACGCTTGGAGAAAAAACATACCGTTTTTGGAAAGGTGTATTTGTGGTATTTATCATCCTCATTCTAGCTTTAATTGATTTCACGACTTATTAAAAATATAACAATCATATGAGGAGGCAATCATCTAAAGAACGTAAATACTACTTCTTTGATTATCTGTTCTGGTTGGGAGAAATGGCACAGTGGCATTACAAGGGTGAGCCAAGACGCCCCGACGGGGAATCCGTGCTGATGTTTTGCATCATGACATTTATCTATGCCCCGATATTCTTTACTGTCGGTCATTTCCTTTACTCTCTTTATGATTCCTCGGTATTCGATTGGTTTACAGTGGTCATGATAGTTGGACTCCTCGTAACTCAACACTGTATCTGGCGCGGTCGGATATACCCGTTTTCACGAAGGAAAGCAGTTATGCAGCACTATGAAGGACGCAGGTTTAGCCCCTTCAGATGTTACTTTTTTCTGTTCTCTCTCGCTTTTCTGCTTATTTCCGAAATATATCTGTTGCCAAGCGCACTGATGCAGATAGGTAGGAGCAAGGCTGAGGTAGAGAATACACAGGTTGAAGTTCCCCAAAGGTGGAGGGATTATCTTTCACTACATTTCAAGGTAGGAGCCCGTCAGGAAGTGCCACATGAAGCTTTACAACGCCTGATAAATCAAGACGCTCGCACGTCCCGCTACGGACAACCAGTCTATATCATGCAGGTACGGACAACTGCGGGAGATATGGATGGAGAGTTTCGTGTAGGGCTGTTGAACCATGTCACGATTGATGAAATCCAAGATGGCAGACGAAAGTTTATAGAGTGCACATGGATTAAAGGATATACGACAGACAGCATAAGGATATTGCTGACTGGGTGGTATGAGGTGAGAGATGCCAGACTTTGTCTGGTGGATTCTTTGGAATGGACGGAAAATCTGGAGTTTTAATCCGAATAAACGTGTGTTGGTTCGATAATGATTACAATTAGTTATTAACATAATAACCTATTAATGCCTCCGTCTGGGTAACCGGTCGGAGTATTCAAAAACGAATACGGATATGATTATAGACAAGGTAATTTTTATCCACATATACCGATTGCAGCAAGGGAAGCTGCACAATCCTGGTACAGTTGGATTTGCAGGTGTGTTGTTTCCCAAGATAGTATGGCTGCTGTCTTCACTTAACTTGTGTGTAAAGAATGGTACAACCATACTGGGCGAAAACCTTATAGACTTTCTCATAGGCTACGGTGTGTTCGTCTTATCTTTAATGAATATTGCTATTACTGTAAACAACAAAGCTATTTTCAACACCGAACAGACTCTTGAAGAAGTCATTCGCGAGCTTTATTTTCATCCGTTAAGATGCAAGGTTCTGGTAGGTATTTATCTTGTACTTACGATAGGATTTGCAGTTTATGCGGTAACATATAAGGTATAAAGAGATATATTAAAAACGAGAGAAATATGATTTCGGGCATAAGACGCTTTTTGTGGGCTTTTACGATGATGCACAAAATCGCTTTTACGCTCAGTCTTGAAATGCTAAAGAGAAAAGGTGTACGAAACTGGGTGGAACGCAGGGCAACGGGCATTGTCGATATACCATATTGTGCATTGATTTTTACGGTAGTGTTTACCATACCAGACCCGCCTAACTGTTATCATCACGTTATTATGTTCACGCTGATAGGATGGGCACTTATCGGTATGGGCATTGTAGTACCCTATCAGATAAGCTATATAGAAATATGCGCCGAAGCGAGGAAAGAAATCAATAGACGTTTCGGATATTGGAAAAGAAGAATAATCGCTTATCTTGCCATTATTACAGCCACAATCATTCTGGTATGCCTTACCTCATGACCTCTCTGCCCGATAATTCTTGGAACGGTTTGATGATGTATTTTATTGCAAAATATTGTTGTCCGATAAAATAAACTAAACATAACAAAAATATGGCTCGGCCATAGTACATTCAGTGGTTGATTCTTATTTTATTACTCTAAGTTCTGGTCAAAAGATAGATAGTTGGAAATCTTCTTTCTGATTTATATTTAAGTGTGTGTATCCCAATCTTTGCTGAAACAAAGAGGCTGTTTCAAAATGAAAAACAGAGATAAGTTTACTTATAATCAATCTATAAGTGAGAATATAAAAATCTCCTGACTTTAGCCCTGTCAAACAAAAGCTAAAGCAGGAGATTTCTATTTCTGAGTTTTAATCTATAAGATTTTTATTTTTCAATTCGATTTTGAAACAGTCTCTTTCCTATGTGGTTACTGACGCAGCTGAGTGCGTGTGATTTCGCCTGTATACATGGTGTATGACTTGTTGCTATCTGCTTTAATGTTAAGCGATTTCAAGTCTTCGGCCGTCATCTTCTGGCTCATTGACTTTTTACATTCAATAACTGCTGCCGGCTTAGAGTCTCCCTGTGCATAGAATGAAATCTTATATTCGCTGCACTGTTCCATCAGGGCACTAAGAGCGATGCGGTCTTGTGCAATCAGCAGGTAAGCTACGTTCTTGTTGAACAACTTACCAAAACCTCCCCAGTTTTCGGCCTTGATTTCTATTTCTTCATCGTTGGCAGTCAGGGTAATGCGTCCGTTCTGCAGCTGGCTGTTCCAGTTGTCCGAGAATTGTGCAACAGGCACTTCTTTCAGCTCACCGGTCAGGGTCATGGCTGGAGTCAGAGGAGTTGCCGGAACTACAGCAGGAGCCGTTTCATTAGCCAGCACCTTTTGTCCCAGCGCATCGGTAGCCGACTGGAAGAGCTGGTCCTTCAGGTCGATAGTTTCACGACGGAATTTTCCGCAGATAGGAGCCAGTTTGTTTTTTTTCTTGTTCAGTGCCATGTCGTCGGTAATCCATTCTTCGGCAGTATATTTTTCTCCACCATCGCGGTTTTCGTCATACCAGTAGCGGATGCGGGTCATGGTCATGCGGCATACCCCATCAGTCACATTGATAAGATATTGGTAGTAGATGCGGGTACGGTCCAGTGACAGGGCTGAAGAAGAGAATACGATGTATTCTTCGGCAGAGGCAGCAATGTCGCCCTCTTCTTCGTTGGTGTAGACCACGCGGCTTTGCAGCTTTCCGTCAGATTTGAAACGGTTGTTGGCCCAGTCCAGCATTTGCTGGTAGAGTTGCTCTTTCGAGAGCGAAGGAGCCTTGATTTCATGATTGAAGGTTACCTTTCCGTCCTCCATTGTAATAGCTCCGGCCAGATACTTCGGGTTGGAGTTGTCTTTTTTATCTTTGGCCATTCCGAACAAAGGCAGACAAGCCAATAAGATGAACAATAGTTTTTTCATGATTCGTATCAACGTTTTTTATAGTATGAAATATTATTTCTTAAAGATAGCATGTGTAAAGATAGGTATTTTTTTTTACTGCGGTGTAGGAATAGGATTTCTTATTGTTTTTTTGTGAAACAATTATACATTTCAGTAAAAACAACAAAGCCCGTTTCCCTTTTCAGGAAAACAGGCTTTGTACGTATTTCTATTAAATAGAACCTCTCCGAAGCAGGAGTAGGGGATTATCGAACGGGAATTTTGTCGATGCGTGCCTGATGGCGTCCGCCTTCAAAATCGGTAGTGAAGAATTCCGTCATAATCTTGTCGGCCATTGCTTCATCAATGAAACGTCCCGGCATTACCAGTACGTTGGCATTGTTGTGCTGACGGGCCAGATGTGCGATTTCCGGAATCCAGCAAAGTGCGGCACGGATACCCTGGTGTTTGTTCAGGGTGATACCGATTCCTTCACCGCTTCCGCAGATGGCAATTCCCGGATAGCATTCTCCGTTTTCTACTGCCAAAGCCAGCGGGTGAGCAAAGTCGGGATAGTCACAACTGTCGGTTGTGTAAGTTCCGAAATCCTTGTATTCCCATCCTTTGGCTTCCAGCCATTTTTTTACGTATTGTTTCAATTCAAATCCGGCATGGTCGGATGCAAGTCCTATTGTTTTCATCAGAGCATTTCTTTTACTTGGTTATATACATTTTCAGCAGTGAAGCCCAGTTTTTCATCCAGCACTTTGTAAGGAGCAGAGAAACCGAATGATTCCAATCCCCAAATCTTACCGTTGGCACCTACCAGACCTAACAGGTTGACTGGCAGACCAGCTGTCAGACCAAATACCTTGGCGCCAGCCGGAAGAATGCTTTTCTGGTATTCCTTGCTCTGGCTGCGGAACAAACCTTCTGACGGAACAGACACGATACGAGTCTTCACGCCGTCTTTGTGAAGCAGTTCAGCACCAGCTACCAGTGTAGAAACTTCAGAACCAGAAGCTACCATGATAACATCCGGATTTTCGTCAGAACCAGCTACGATGTAAGCTCCCTTGGCAGCCTGTGAGTAATCTGTACCTTCCGGCAGCAGAGTGATGTTCTGGCGAGACAGAATCAGAGCCGACGGAGTATCGGTATTTTCCATGGCCAGTTTCCAGCATACAGTAGTTTCTTCTGCATCAGCCGGGCGAAGTACCAGCATAGAGTTCTTACCGTGGTGGTTTTTCAGTTTTTCCATCAGGCGGATTTGTGCTTCCTGTTCTACCGGTTCGTGAGTAGGACCGTCTTCACCTACACGGAATGCATCGTGAGTCCAGATGAACTTCACTGGCAACTGCATGAGGGCAGCCATACGTACAGCCGGTTTCATGTAGTCTGAGAATACGAAGAATGTACCGCAGGCAGCGATTACACCACCGTGCAGTGCCATACCGATACAGCAGCAAGCCATAGTCAGCTCAGCTACTCCGGCCTGGAAGAAGGCACCGCTGAAGTCACCGTTAACAAATGCGTGAGTCTTTTTCAAGAAACCGTCTGTCTTGTCAGAGTTAGACAAGTCAGCAGAAGCACAGATCATGTTAGGAACCTGCTGTGCCAATGCGCCCAATACAGTAGCAGATGCGTTACGAGTTGCATCGTTTGCTTTCTGCTGGATACCTGCCCAGTCTACTTTCGGAGCTACTCCGCTGAACCATTCTTTCAGCTGAGCTGCTTTTTCCGGATTGGCTGCAGCCCATGCAGCTTCTTCTTCATAACGTGCAGCTACGATAGCTTTCAGTTCTTCTTCACGTTTTGCGTAAATTTCTTTTACGTCGTCGAAGATAACGAACGGATTTTCAGGGTCAGCACCCAAGTTGATCATAGTGTTCTTGTAAGCGTCGCCACCCAGAGGAGCACCGTGAGTCTTACAGTTGTGTTCGTATGAAGAGTTGTCGTCCTTGCGTGCACCCTTACCCATGATACATTTACCGATAATTAGTGTCGGACGTTTGCTTTCAGCTTTTGCAGCATCCAGAGCGGTACGGATTTGTTCGCAGTCGTTACCGTTGATTTCGATTACGTTCCATCCCCATGCGCGGTATTTCATGGCTGTATCTTCAGAGATAACATCTTTTGTTTCTGTAGAAAGCTGGATGTCATTTGAGTCATAGAACATAATCAGGTTGTCCAGACCCAGGTGTCCGGCAATACGGCCTGCACCCTGAGAAATTTCTTCCTGAATACCACCGTCAGAGATATAAGCGTAGATAGTTTCTTTATTGAAAGTAGGGTTACCTGTACGAGCTGCAAGGAATTTAGCAGCGATGGCAGCACCTACAGCGAATACGTGTCCCTGTCCCAGCGGGCCAGAAGTGTTTTCAATGCCGCGCATTACGTCTACTTCAGGATGTCCCGGAGTAGGAGAGCCCCACTGGCGTAATTGTTTTAATTCGTCTAATGTAAATTTACCGATAAGAGCCAACTGTGAGTACAACATCGGTGACATGTGGCCCGGATCCAGGAAGAAACGGTCACGACCTTCCCATTTCGGATTCTGAGGGTCATACTGCAGATACTCTGCATACAAGACATTGATGAAATCGGCTCCACCCATTGCACCTCCGGGGTGTCCAGACTTTGCTTTTTCAACCATTGAAGCAGCCAAAATACGAATATTATCAGCAGCGTGGTTCATTACTTGTTTGCTGTTCATATAACTAAATTTTGATTTGTATGCTACATAAAATGCGAGTGGCATACGTCACCCGCTTTTTGAAATTATGAGCAAAGGTATGACATTTATATGTAAATTACAAAGTGGAAATAACTTATTTATTTCACATTTTTTTACTTCTTGTATTTTACTGCAGCCTCTTCTACCGGCAGACAAGCCTTATAATTTTCAATATATGCATTGAATCCGGCAACGTCTTCTGCAGTAGGAGATACTTCTACGCCCGCATTTCCGGCAAACACTTTTTCGTCGAGGAAGTCAGCCAGTGACTGCTTCTTGTCATTGTTCACCAGATAAGAACCTAACAGTGCAATACCCCATGCACCACCTTCTCCTGCGGTTTCCATGACAGAAATCGGAGAATTGATGGCTGCAGCAAGAACTCTCTGACCTACACCTTTAGTACGGAACAAACCTCCATGACCGGTGATGCGGTCTACTTTAATCTTTTCTTCGTTGAAGAGAATGTCATTTCCAATCTTCAGTACGCCTACCGATGCATACAAGTGGGCACGCATGAAGTTGGCCAGGTTGAATTTATCGCCTGCTGTACGTACGAACAACGGGCGTCCTTCTGTCAAACCGGTTACAGGTTCGCCCGAGAAGTAGTTGTACGAAATCAGTCCGCCGCAGTCTGCATCACCTGTCAGTGCATTGTTGTACAGCTTGCCGAAGATTTCGTCCATATCTACCGGCATACCCATCAGTTCCTGGTATTCCTTGAACAGATTTACCCATGCATTCAGGTCGGAAGTACAGTTGTTGCAGTGTACCATGGCTACCAGGCTTCCGTCAGGAGTAGTCACCATGTCAATCATTTCGTAAGGCTTTGACAGGTCTTTTTCCAGTACAATCATAGAGAAAGAAGAAGTACCAGCCGATACATTACCTGTGCGCTGTTTTACGGCATTGGTAGCCACCATACCTGTTCCAGCATCACCTTCCGGCGGACAAACAGGTACACCTGCTTTCAGATGGCCTGATACGTCAAGTTTCTTGGCACCTTCTTCGGTCAGGCAACCGGCATTTTCTCCTGCCAGCAATACTTTCGGCAGAATGTCTGTCAGTTTCCAGCTGTATCCGTAAGGAGCTACTAACTTGTCGAACTTTTCAATCATTTCGGCAGAGTAGTTCTTTGTTTCAGGGTCGATAGGAAGCATACCTGAAGCATCACCGATACCCAGAACTTTTTCGCCGGTAATCTGCCAGTGTACGTAACCTGCCAGTGTAGTGAAGAAAGTGATGTCCTTCACGTGTTCTTCCTTGTTCAGGATAGCCTGATAAAGGTGAGAGATACTCCATCTCAACGGAATGTTATAGACAAAGAGTTCAGACAGTTCGGCAGCTGCTTTACCTGTATTGGTATTTCTCCAGGTACGGAACGGTACAAGGATTTCTTCTTTGTCGTTGAAAGCCATGTAACCGTGCATCATGGCACTGATACCGATGGCTGCCAAGTTTTCTATTTCGATGCCGTACTGGCTTTTTACGTTTGCGCGAAGATCAGCATAGCAGTCTTGTACTCCAGCCCAGATGGCTTCAATGCTGTAGGTCCAGAGTCCGTCTTCCAACTGGTTTTCCCAGGTGTGACTTCCCTGAGCAATAGGTTTATTTTCCTGGTCAATCAGGACAGCTTTGATTCGGGTAGAACCGAATTCAATACCCAAAATGGCTTTACCTGCCTCAATGGTTGACTTTGCATCTTTCATATTAAAAATCGATTAGTTAAAGTGAAAAATAAGGCAATATTAAAAAATAAAAGTGCTGCCAGAAAGAAATCTTCTGTCCAGCACTTTTAAGATATACTTGGTTAAGTATTAGCAAAGAGCTTTGTTCAGCATGTAGTATACTTCGTTCATGCGAAGTTCTTTCTTGAATCCGTCGATGGTAGTATCCTTGTTGATATGTACCATTTCGATTCCAGCGATTTCAGCATAGTCTTCCCAGTATTCTGCAGTCAGGTCGTATGAGAAGCAAGAGTGGTGAGTACCACCAGCCAAAATCCATGCACCTGCACCGATTTCGAAGTTAGGCATCGGTTTCCAAAGTGCAGAAGCAACCGGCAATTTCGGCAGCGGTTTCGGTTCGATACATTCTACGTCGTTTACAATCAGACGGAAACGGTTGCCCATGTCTACTACAGTAGCAGTACATCCTGTACCTACCTTAGAAGTGAAGACAAGACGTGCAGTCTGGCTCTTGCGTACACCGATACCGAGGAAGTGTACTTCCAGACGAGGTTTCTTGGCAGCAATCATCGGACAAACTTCCAGCATGTGAGCCTGAAGGATAGAGCTGTTTTCGCCGTCGAAGTTCAGTGTGTAGTCTTCCAGGAAAGAACATCCGTTAGGCAATCCCTGGTTCATTACCCATACTGTACGATATAAAGCAGCTGATTTCCAGTCACCTTCTGCACCGAAACCATATCCTTCTGCCATCAAGCGCTGTGAAGCCAATCCCGGAATCTGGTCGAAGTAGCTTCCGTCAGTCTGGCCCAGGTCATCGAAGTTAGTAGTGAAACCTTTGGCGCCTTTAGCTTTCAGGATAGCACGCAGAGCCAATTCAGCTTTAGCGGCATTCCATACTTTCTGGTATGCTTCAGAAGCTTTGTCTTCCAGTTCAGCATCGTGATCGTATTCATTGAAGTAAGTTTTTACAAGAGCTTCTACTTCTTCATCTTTTACTTCTTTGTGATAGCTCATCAGTTCGCTAACCGGACAGTAGTCTACGTGGTAACCCATGCGCTGTTCAGCTTCGACCTTGTCACCGTCAGTAACGGCTACGTTGTTCATCTGGTCGCCAAAACGCAGAATCAGCATGTCTTGAGAATCTGCCCATGCAGCACATACGCGCATCCATACAGCAATCTTAGACAAAGTGTTTTCGTCTTTCCAGTAACCAACTACTACTTTGCGGCGTACGCGCATACGAGCGCAGATGTGACCAAATTCACGGTCACCGTGAGCTGACTGGTTCAAGTTCATGAAGTCCATATCCATGGTATCCCAAGGAATTTCCTTGTTGAACTGAGTGTGCAGGTGGAGCAACGGTTTCTTCAATTGCTGCAAGCCGTGAATCCACATTTTAGCAGGAGAGAAAGTGTGCATCCAAGTGATGACACCGATACATTTTTCTTCGTTGTTAGCTGCTTTGAACACTGCTTCTACTTCTTTAGAAGAGTTGGCAGTTCCTTTATATACTACTTTCACAGGCAATTTGCCGCTGGCATTCAAACCTGCTACCATTTCGTTACTGTGTGCGTCTACTGCGATAACTGCATCGCCTCCGTAAAGGAGCTGAGCTCCGGTTACGAACCATACTTCATATTGATCAAATGCGTTCATAGTGATTTTATGTTTTTAATTGGTTGGATATTTGTTTTTATGTTATTTTTTCTGTCCATAATAAGCGTTCGGACCGTGCTTGCGGCTGAAGTGTTTTTCTACCAGCAGCGGATTCATGGTCAGGTTCGGATTGACAGCGTAAGCAATGCTGGCCATTTTGGCAACCTGCTCCATGACTACGGCATTGTGAACAGCATCGTGTGCATCCTTACCCCATGAGAAAGGACCGTGGTTCTTTACGAGTACACCCGGAGTATGTACCGGATTCATACCTTCAAAGCGTTTCACGATTACGTTTCCTGTTTCCATTTCGTAGGCGCCCTTCACTTCTTCTTCCGTCATGTCGGCAGTGCAGGGGATAGCTTCGTGGAAATAGTCGGCGTGAGTAGTTCCGATGTTCGGAATATCGCAGCCAGCCTGTGCCCATGCAGTAGCGTATGTAGAATGTGTATGTACCACGCCGCCGATTTCAGGGAAGGCTTTGTACAGTACAAGGTGAGTCGGTGTGTCGCTTGAAGGACGCAAGTTTCCTTCTACCACGTTTCCTTCCAGGTCGACTACTACCATGTCTTCGGCTTTCATTTCATCGTAAGACACTCCACTGGGTTTGATAACCACCAGTCCGCTTTCACGGTCGATGGCCGATACGTTTCCCCACGTGAAAATAACCAGTCCGTGTTTCACCAAATCCAGGTTGGCATGGAACACTTTTTCTTTCAGTGCTTCTAACATATTCTTAAAGTTTGAATTTCGGATCTTTCTGATAAGCCTTGTCGTTGAATTTGTAAAGAGAGGCTCCTCTTCGTGATCCTGTTTTATCAATTTTATCTGTTTTCTCTATAAATCCCATTTCTGCAATACGCTTGCGGAAATTTCGCTTGTCCATCGGTTCACCGTAAATTGCTTCGTAGAGACTCTGGAGCTGTGTCAGGGTGAACAACTCCGGCAAGAGGTTGAAGCCGATAGGGGCCCTTGAAGCTTTTTGCTTCATAATGGCACGAGCCTTCTCAACCATTTCATTGTGGTCGAAAATCAGGTCGGGTAACTTATTGATGTTTACCCAGTATGCGTTGTGCTGTTGCACCAGCTCACGGTCATATTCGTTGATATTAATTAAGGCATAATAAGCCAGTGAGATAACTCGTTCGCCCGGATCGCGGTCTACAGCTCCGAATGCACCGATCTGGTCCATATATACATTTTCCAGTCCGGTCAGTTCGCTCAAAACGCGTTTGGCAGCATCATCGGCACTTTCGTTTTCCTGGATGAAGCCTCCCATCAGCGACCATTGTCCCATTGCAGGTTCGAAATTTCTTTTGAGCAGCAATAAATTCAGTTCGCCTTTGTCGAATCCGAAGATAATGCAGTCGATTCCGACATAAAATTTGGGATTATGATTATAATATGTGGTCATGAAGTTCGTGACTTTTGGTTCTTTACAACTTGGTTTCTTGGGTCTCTGTTATTTTTCTACTGTAAACTTGAAGATACAGTGACTGTGGTAAGTCTGTCCCGGAGTCAGGATAACAGAAGGCCATTGTGGTTTGTTAGGGCTGTCAGGATAGTGCTGTGTTTCCAGACATACGGATGCACGTTGCGGGTAAACAATACCTTTTTTACCCTTCACTGTACCATCCAGGAAGTTTCCGGTATACACCTGAATACCCGGTTCGTCTGTATACACTTCCAGGCTGATACCGGTTGTCGGGCTTGTCAGTTTGGCAGCTACCTGACTGATGTCACCTTTGGTTTTCAGTACCCAGTTATGGTCAAATCCGTTTCCGAATTTTACTTGTTCGTTAGAGAAGTCTGTTACTCCTTCGCTGATGGCTTTCGGTGTGTTGAAGTCAAACGGAGTATCTTTTACAGCCATCATTTCACCAGTTGTCATGAAGGTGCTGTCTACCGGTGTAATACTGTCGGAAGCAACGTAGAGCAGGTGATCTGTAGCAGGTTTAGATGGGTCACCATTCAGGTTGAAATAAGAATGGTTGGTCATGTTAATGACTGTTGTCTTGTCAGTAGTGGCATCGTATTTAATGTCGATGGCATTGTCTGCAGTCAATGAATAAGTTACATTGGCAGTCACATTTCCCGGGAAGTTATTGTCTCCGTCGGGAGATTTCATCGTCAGTACGATGGTGCTGTCATTAGCCTGGTTGGCTTCGTATACCTGATACTGCCATCCGGTAGGACCGCCGTGCAGACAGTGCCCGAAGTTATTGGTCGGAAGCTGGATTTCCTGTCCGTCGATAGTGATTTTTCCTTTATTGATTCGGTTGGCATAGCGGCCGATAGAAGCTCCGAAGTCACTTGGAATATTCTGATAGTCAGCAATGCTGTCAAAGCCTAAAACTACATCCGTCATCTTTCCGTTTTTATCGGGAACCATGACTGATACGATTCGTCCGCCGAAATTGGTTACACAAACTTCCATACCCTGACTGTTCTTCAAAGTATAAAGTTTGATAGGTTTGGCATTTTCAGCTGAAACCTCAAAATTAGCAGGGTTCAAGCCTGATAATGTCAGCTCCGGTTGCTGAGCTTGCTTGGAAGCACAACCGCTCATTACTGCAAGGATGATACTTGCCCCTAAAAAAGATTTGTTCATGCTTTTCATGTGAAATTATTGATGTTTTTATCTATGGTGTAAAAGTAACACTTAAAACGATTGCTTGTTCATTTTTTCAGATGTTTTTCAACATAGAATGAGCGTTTTTCAGTAGTTTCTATTAAAAAAGAAAAGGATATGCAGGTTTTCTACATATCCTCTTTCTTTATAAGTTTGTTTTTATGGATTACCAGAAGTATGAATAGAACAATGCGCAGAGAACGACAACTCCCAATGTAGCAATTACATCCCACATATTCCAGCTTTCGCGGATAGCTTTCTTGTAGTCACCAGTGAAAGTGATGGCTGCGATTTGTTCAGATGTCGGTTTAGCAGTAAACATAGATACTACGTACATCATGATAACGATGAATACGAGCAACCATACTTCGAAGATAAGCCAGTTGGTCTGCCAGAACCAAGAAGTGTATTCCCAGAACGCTCCGTCCATAACGGCTTTACCAGAGTCGGTAAATACGTTAGTCAACAGACGCAACATACCAATAAGGAATCCTCCGATAAGTCCCCATTCTCCAGCTTTCGGTGTGATGCGCTTAGAGAAGATACCCAGGGTAAATACGGCTACCATGGCAGGAGCAATCAGAGACTGAATATCTTGAAGATAAGAATACAGGTTACCCATGTTCATCATGATAGGCATCCAAGCCAATCCCAACAGTACGACAACTACTGTAGCTATACGGCCTACCATTACGTAGTGGCTTTCGCTCATACCTTTCTTCATAGGTTTGTAGAAGTCTTCTGTAAACAATGTTGCACAGCTGTTAAAGAATGCAGCCAAAGAAGCCACGAGGGCGCAGATGAAACCGATGGTTACAATACCTTTCACACCTGCAGGCAAGATGTTTTTTACCATCATGGCAAAAGCACCGTCTGTGTCATGTGTGTTGGTGATGTCCATTACGATGTTGCTGCCGGTTTTCTGTGAGAGTGCGAATGCCACCATACCCGGAATCAGGAACATGAATACAGGCAACAGTTTGAAATAACCAGCTGCGATTGTACCGCGGCGTGCACGTGCCATGACTTTACGGTTATCTTCTCCCTTAGTCTGTCCGAGCACACGCTGTACGATGTGCTGGTCAGTACACCAGTACCAGAAACCGATGATAGATGCTCCGAGGAATACCACATAGCCCGGGAATTGCGGATACATAGGGTCTGCTGGGTCAGTGTGGAACATGTGAGTTGTACCGAAGCCATCGTGTGCAGCATTACAAACAGCCATCATCTGTGACCATCCTTCTGAGATGCTGCCATCACCCAGCATATTCAAGCCTAAGAACAAAACTAAGAATGAACCAATGATAAGAATAGGAGTCTGGATGGCAGAAAGTGTCATTACACCTTTCATACCTCCGAAGACAGTGAAGATAGCCGTGATGAAGATAAGGCCGAGTGCTCCCCACCAGAATGGAAGACCGAGCAGGTATTCAAAGAAGATACCGCCGGTGAATGCGGTTACAGATACCTTTGTCAATACGTATGCAATCAGTGTAATGATAGACAACCATGAACCAGTACGTTGTGTGTAGCGGAATTTCAGGAAGTCGGGCATAGTGATAATCTTGCCCATTTTGTTGTTTAATAACTGATAGAAAGGAACGAACAACCATCCTAAAATAAGAATCATCCATCCTTGCATTTCCCAGTGTGCCATTCCCACACCGTCTTTTGCACCTGTACCGGCCAATCCTACAAGGTGTTCAGAACCGATGTTTGCTGCGAAGATAGCAGCACCGATAATGTACCAAGGTTCCCCTTTTCCGAAAAGGTAGTCCTGACTGTCGGCACCTTTCATCTTTTCCTGATCTTTCTTTATTGCACGGTAAACAGCCCATACAATAGCCATGACTCCGACGGCGAGAACCAGCCAGTCAAGCCAAATAAATTCAGTTGAATTCCAATTCATAATAGTATTATTTTAATTATTTGTGTATTGATTTCGCGGTTATCAAAAACTGGTTTTATGTCGTTTGTTTTTCAAAGTGTATTAGTAACACTAATTCGAGTGCAATATTACGGATAAGTGTAAAATTACACTAATAAAAACTCATGTTTTAGAGCATGTTTCCTCCTTTTTTCTCGTCCTCCTTCGTTTTTAACATTTCAACGGATGGCGAATGCAAAAAACTTCTGTCAACTTTTGAGTATTTTTACATGTTCGTTCGTATTAGTTATATGTGAAAATAAAAAGTTAGAAGATATGAAAAGACTGATTCTTTTGCTGTGCCTGTCTGTGGTTATAGGGGCGGTACATGCACAAACCGGGCGGCTGGACTTGAAACTTCCGCAAGGACATCCCCGCTATCTGACCACACAGGAGGGGAAGAAAGAAACTCAGGAGCTGATTAAAAAGGCTCCGTGGGCAAAAGATGTGTATGAGCGGCTTCGGCAACGGACAGATAAATACGTAGACCGGGGAACAGACTGGCTGTCCTCCCGTTTGCTGATGTACTGGAACACACATGCCACCGACGTATATATAAAAGGTGAGTATTACGACCATGCCGGAGGTGAGAAGGCACCGGCTCCTACAGTAGTGTTTACCGGAGCGCGCAGCCATGCCACCAATTACAACCGTCCGCGTCTGGAAGACCTGAAACCCTATCAGGAAGATGCCAAAGGATTGTATCTGTCTAATAAAACCCTGGAAGGTAATCCTTACGAGTGGGTGAGCATCAGCAAAACCGGAAGAATGATTGAAAGCATCAATAATGAAATCGTGGGTATAGCCCGCGATGCCGCATTCCTCTGGTGGCTGACCGGCGAGCAGAAGTATGCCACAGCAGCTGCTTCCGTTTTCGATGTGTACATGACGGGGTTGTACTACCGCAATGTGCCTGTCGACTTGAATTACGGTCACCAGCAGACATTGGTAGGGATGACTTCCTTTGAGGTGATTCATGAAGATGTCATAAATTCCTTAGTGCCGCTTTATGATTTCCTTTATGCGTACTTGCAGAAAGAAAAGCCAGAAAAAATGACCATCTATGCCGATGCGTTCAAGAAATGTGCCGATAACATCATCGCCAACGGGGTACCTCACAACAACTGGAACCTGCTGCAGGCGCATTTCATCATGAACATTGCCCTGATACTGGAAGATGATGCGAAGTATGCTGACGGCAAAGGACGCCAATACTATATCGATTATCTCGTGAACCAGTCGTCCATCCGTCAGTGGTCATTGAAAAAACTGGCCGACTACGGATTCGATGCAGCCACTGGTGTCTGGGCAGAGTGCCCCGGCTACAGCAGTGTGGTGGTAGGTGATTATGCCAGCTTTGTCAGCCTGTTCGATGAAAATCTGGGTATGGACCTGACCAAGGAGATTCCGGTACTTTCGAAAGCCGTAGAAGCCATGCCGCAATACCTCTTCCCGAACCGTATGGTCTGCGGGTTTGGCGATACGCATCCTTCCACACTGCGGACGGATATTTTCCGTTATATGATTCAGAATGCCCGTACCCATGGAAAGTCCGAAGAGGAACGTAAGTTTACGGCCATGCTGAAACTGTTCGATCCGTCTTCTTCTCTTCCGGTGGCAGAAAGAGGCAAAGCACCGGTAGCCATTACTTCTTTCTTTGCCGGGAAACCGCTCGTGTTGGATGAAAAAGTGAAGGCTGGCCAGATTGATGACTATGTAACTCCTACCTTCTATGCCCCGAACGTGAGCTGGCTGGTACAACGCAACGGGATGAATTCCCGTCACAGTCTGATGGTGTCACTGAACGGCAGTGAAGGTAATCACATGCACGCCAACGGCATCAGCATGGAACTGTATGGCAAGGGCTACGTGCTCGGTCCGGATGCCGGCATCGGTAAAACCTTGTATCAGGGACTGGATTACCTGGAGTACTATAGCCAGTTCCCTTCGCATAATACGGTCTGCGTAGACGGTATTTCTTCTTATCCCGTCATGAAGAGCAATCATTCCTTCAAGCTGCGTGCCTTGTATCCTGCGGCAGGCGAACGGATTCCTTACCAGCCGATTTCCTATAGTGAGGTCTATTTCCGCGAACCGGAAACTTTTGCCGATCAGGCCCGTCTTAACGGTATTGTCAATGTGGGCGATTCTGCAGGTTATTATATCGATATATTCCGTAGCCGGAAAGTAGAAGGCGGCGACAAGATGCACGACTATTTCTATCACAACTTAGGACAGCATATGACGCTTACAGCGGCCGACGGCAGTGAACTCGGACTTCAGCCTACGCAGGAACTGGCCTTTGCCGGAGCCCATCTGTATGCTTACTCCTATATATATAATAAGAAGCGGGCGGTGACAAGCAAAGACGTGAAAGCCGGATTTACCATCCAGATGCCCGATAAGGACGATATTACGATGAACCTCTGGATGAAAGGGGAGGAAGGACGCGAAATCTTTTCAGCCCTGAGTCCCATGACAGAAGGACTGAGCCGTATAAAGAACATGCCGTATTCCATCAAGGACCAGCCTACACTCACTTTCGTGGCACGTCAGAAAGGAGAAGCCTGGAACCGTCCGTTTGTGGCAGTGTATGAACCTTCTACCGTAAAAGAACCTTCCTGTATTGCGTCGGTCGATTATCCGCAGGTAAAGAGTGAACAGCAGGGAAGCCATGTCGGTATACGCGTGGCACTGACCAATGGAAATGTCGACTGGATTCTGTCGTCGGATGAGAATACACACCACTGTAAGTTGGAAAAGTTGCAAGTCCGTGCAAGCTATGCGCTGTGCCGTCAGTCGGAAAAGGGAGAGACTCTTCAGGCTTTCCTGGGCAACGGTACACAACTGGAAGCTGATGGAGTGAGCATCCGGACAGACGAGTCAGCTGATGTCTTGTTGCTGAAGCGGGATGGAAAATGGATGTACACAGCTACGGCTCCTTGTCGGGTGGTTGTAGATAAGAAAAAATATACACTTTCAGCAACGAATGTATTGACCTGCTTAAAGTAATTTTATATACGCTTGGAAGATAAGCAGGAAACTGCCTGCCGTTTTTTATGTTTCCCGAAGCGAAACTGTAGGTTTCCCGTAAAGGAAGAGGCTGTCTCAAAATAGAGTTGAGATGGCCTCTTTTGTTTTATTTCAAATTGAA
>OGPR01000046.1_pt1 | contig 151331 bp, 140 predicted proteins | sample 1552981 | NCBI WGS metagenome assembly OGPR01 (sample SAMEA2580260, study PRJEB22360) | human gut metagenome | biome: human gut; feature: human-associated habitat; material: faeces | place: Denmark | collected 2008/2010 | reverse complement strand
TCAGAAGATATCGACATTAAAGATTTAGAAAAATATTTCTTGGCTTCATCCCAGGTTTTCGCCTAAAATTTTTATAACAAATCACTTTCTTCCAAAGTGGAAACAGCCCTTTTTCTCATATGGCTCACTCTCGTAGGAGACAAGCTCATATCCGATCTCTTTGATCTTATTTTTTGCCCACGGAATATCCAGTGCATCCTCACTGATTACAACAGTCTCTCCATCCTTTGCTGATGAGGAGACTTTTTTTACCTTGAAATTGTTGCGAATCAACTCGTTCATATGTGCCTCGCACATGCCACACATCATTCCGTCGATTTTTAATGTTGTCTTGATCATATTATCTACACCTGCCTTTTCTTAGCAAAATCATACCCCCTTGGGGTATGTTTATCGTATGCCCCAAGAGAGTATTTGTCAAGTGCGAACTCTATTATTGAAATATTTTATCACCTGGCACTGGTGAATTGCTCCGTCACCATATAGCTCTGCTATCAAATCTCTAGCTGATCGAAGTACAGTTCCTTGCATTCTCTCAAATAATCCATGCCCTTCTCGCCCATGAATGGAAGATGGTGGGCAATCTGTGGTTTTCCAGAGAACGGGAAACTCACACAGGTAAAATAGGTGTCCTGTGGCACGCAGCTTTCCATCACGCTATCGCCGAGCACCCACTGGCCATGAAGTGTCTGATATAAATCAAGTCGATCTTTCTCCTTTGCATAGTAGGTAACGTCTGCATTTGGAGATTCAATTGCCTTTAGGCTGTGACTGCAAATCAGAGCAGTCAGTTCAATGTCAAGCTCTCGCATTGCACTGGCTAATCCAAGTAATGTATCGTAATCAGCTTGAATAGTGGCCTGTGCCGGCTTTCTTCTCATGCTTGCCATTGGTCCACCGCCCATCGGCATCAAATCAGCCTGTTTTTCTTCGATGCGAGCAAGCAATTCTTCGTTGATTGGCTCTCCAATCACAGCCGAAATCTGCTTTAACCAGTCGATGGTTCCTTGATAGCCATACGGCGCACCATAGACAAAAGGTGTCCCAAAGCGATCCTTTAAACTATTTCCTGCTTCAAGCGCCTCATTTCGAATAATGAGATTAAGTCTTGCTGCCCCTGCCGTCTCAAGATCTTCAATATCAGATTCAAGTCCCATCACCATTCTACACTTCCAGTCAAATGCTTCACTCATCAGCTGCTGTAACTCCCACACGTCGGAACGGATTCGGTAGGAACCAGCCGACGCACCGATGATCTGATAAGTCTTTTCCTCTTTTTTATAACAATCCTTTGCGATTTGCTTTGCCAAAAGCTTATAGACAGCACGAAGTCCGTAGGTATAATCACCGCGAAAACCTCCATCCTCAAAGGCAACTAACTTTGCATTGACCTTTTCCTGCATATAGCGGCAGACACCTTTGATGTCTGTTCCAATGACAGCAATAACGGCTGATGCCACAACGAAAATTACCTTTGGCTCATAGGTCTCATCAATCTCGACAATCGCCTTTTCCAAGCGAGTGACATCTCCCATTATGACATCATCTTCACTGATATGAGTTGTAAAAAGAGACTGGCTAAGTCGAATGCCAAGCGAGCTGTAAAGGCCACCACCAAAATGAGTTGTTCCAGCCGGGCCGTACTCAAGTACAATCGCATTCTGAATCGGCATCAGGCTCCATATGATCGCCATGCGGTCGGACGCCGGCGGGTAAAATCTACATAGACTCATTTCATCCCTCCTTTTTGTGCCTGAACAAATGCATTCACAACCATCTCGTTCACCTCGAAACCTAGCACATTGTAGGCCTGCATCATGCGAATCATCTGTGTGCCAGATGTTTTCATCTCTTTCGCATTTCCAGCTCCAATGTTAAATTTAGGTTTTAATACTGGATATAGATATTGCAAAGGTCCAATATTGGCTGCTCTTGTCACATATGGATCGCAGTGCGTCAAAATCTCTTTACGCCACTGTTCATCTTGTGCAGTCAAATCCGAGATCTGTAACAGAAGCGGCTTCATTCCAAGACCAGTCAGAAAACTGTGAAGTTCATAGTTACAAAGCGCTGTATTTCCACTAAAATAAGTTTTGCCATCAAGTATAGGCTTTGCTGCCTCTGAGCGCTTTTTTGCCTCCTGATACCAGCCAGCAAGCTTTTCTGGAAGTGGCTTTTCAAGAATTTCAAATAATTCTTTGTAAGACTGATAAATGCGGTCTGGATCGCTGTAGCGCTCAAATACTATATACGGTGTTCCAAACTTTCGCTTCATTTTTTTTGCAAGCGCTAATCCAACTGGATGAACGACTAGATTGACTGCTGCCTGCGGTGCTCTTTCGATTTCCTCTGCACTACTATTTCCTGGCAGCTGCATTCCTACTGGAATGCTTTGCTCCTGCAATACGCGGTACACCTCTGTTTTTGTAAAATCACCCAGCCGCAGACCAAGTACATTAACGCAGTCAGTCTTTTCCTGCGGCTGCATCATCGCACAACAGACTTCAAGCGTATGCTCAATACCTGGCAGATGGTCATCGGTCTTAAAATTCTCTGCGTGAACGACCATAACTGGGAAGCCATACTGATCGGTAAATAAATCTGCCATTGACTCCACATCATCACCGGTAATTTCTGGTACGCAGGTGGTTACGATGAAAACAGCCTTCGGATGATATTCATCGTTTAATTCTTCCATTGCCTCCTCAAGCTTCTCCTGACAGCCAAAGGTGACATCATGCTGCTCTAGTACAACAGACACGATCTGACAGCCATCCGCCGACATGCTTCCATTTCCAGAAGTTGCCATTTTTGTATAGTAGGCACACTCATCTGGGCCGAGTACCAACATCACACTATCCTTAATCGCACGGATTGTCAGCATAGCACCCATTAACGGACAATGATAGCCTGGAAACAGTGCATAAGACATCGGCTCAACCTGCTTCATCTTGTCAACCTGACTTAGGTGTTTCAGGCTCTGGAGCATCTTTTCTCCATTTAATCCCATAATATCCTCTTTCTTCATTTTTATGTTATTCACAAAAGTGCCTGAATGCAGAAAAATTGCAAGGCACTAGATACTCATTTTCAGATTGCTGCATACGCAAGCAGCGGCTTTTCGCGTCCAGGCACATTCAAGATCTCACACTCCACCTGATAGACGTCCTTCATCATCTTTGATGTGATGACATTCTGCGGTGCACCCTCATCGTACTTTTCCCCGTCACGGATCACAATCACATGATCGCTGACTTCCATCGCCTGCGCCAAATCATGCAGCACCATAACCACACCGATTCCCGTCTCGCGATTTAATTTTTTCACCAGATTCATCGTCTCAAGCTGATGAGAAATGTCCAGATAGGTCGTTGGCTCATCCAAAAACATGATTTCCGGCTTCTGCGCAAGTACGGTAGCAATCCACACACGCTGCGTCTCTCCTCCTGAAATCTCGTAAATTGACTTGTCGCGGAATTTCCAAGTGCCTGTGACTTCCATTGCCCAACGGATGACTTCCTCATCCTCTTTACTCTTTCCTGCCATTAACTTTTGGTGCGGCATACGACCATAGCCGACAAGCTCCTTTACACGAAAATCGGACGGTGCCGTATGAATCTGCGGCAGCACTCCGAGCTTTTTAGCTAATGCTTTTGGCTTCATTGTCTGAATATCGCAGCCATCCAGCAAAACATTTCCCTTCTGATAACGAATCAGTCTCGTGAGTGCCTTTAACAGTGTCGATTTTCCAGAGCCATTTGGTCCGATAATTGTTGTGATTTTATCTCTTGCAATAGACACATCCATTTGGTTTACGATCACGTGTTCTCCATAGCCAATTTGCAGTCCACTTGCCTCAAGCTCCATTGAAACTACCTCTCTTTCTGAGCATATACAGGAAGAATGGTCCTCCAAATACACTCATCATAACGCCAACCGGAATCTCTGTACCAGGCCAAATTGTTCTTCCCACTGTATCGGCAAGCAGTACCATCACGCTTCCCGTCAGGATACTTGTTGGAAGTAACACTTTGTAGTCCGAACCGACTAACATTCTTGCAATGTGCGGTGCAACAAGACCGACAAAGCCGATCATTCCGACCTCAGAAACCGTAGCCGCTGCCAAAAATGCGGAAACACCAGACAGCACGATACGGCTCGCATTTACGCGAATGCCAAGATTTTTGGCCATTTCATCTCCCAACTGAAGTGCATTGGCATTTCGGATACAAAAACATGCAAGCACAAGTCCAATCACGGCATACACTGCCATTACACGCACCTGTGTCCAGTTTCCACCTGAGAAACTTCCGTTCATAAAAGACAAAACTCCGTTTAAGTTATCGCTGTTTTGCAGCTGTAAGAAGGAGTTATAGCCTCCTAAGACAGAATTGACAGCGACACCTGACAAAATGATTCGCACCGGATCCACACCATCCTTCCATGCAAGCAGATAGATTAATACACATGCAAGTGCGGCTCCGCCAAATGCAAACAACGGAACAGAATAAGTCAAACTCGGAAACAAAAGAAGAATTGTAATCGCCGCTGCGCCTGCACCTGCTGATACACCAATGGTGCCAGGATCAGCTAAGGGATTACGCATCACAGCCTGCAAAATAGCACCTGCTGCCGAAAGACACGCGCCCACCATAATTGCAAGTACTGCTCTTGGCAAACGCAGATTAAACACGATAATTCGGATTTTTCCAGCTTCGGTATCCCAGAGGCCCCGAAGGACCTCTGAAAGTGGATAGCCAGAACTTCCAATTGCAATGCTAAGTACAAATACCGCTGCCAACGCAGCCAGAAGAATGGTCCATACCATTCCCGTCTTTAACAGCTGGTTGCCGCTTCGGTTATTTTTATTTTTCTTGTGCTCGCTCATTATTTTGTCTCAGCTGCAGACTCGTCTGCCTCGTCAGATGTATTCTCCTCGGATGCGTCCTCACCAGTTGCCTGCTCGGATTCCTCTTCCTCGTCAACAGAGATGGTCTCTACTTCGATTCCGTAAAAGTCTGCAACGGTTCCGATCAGATCATTTATGCAATCGATTACATTGATTCCTGCTGTAGATACATAAGATACTGGCAGATACAGAACTCTTCCTTCTGCGATTGCCGGGATGCTGTTCCAATACTCTGGATTTTCTGCAAATGCTTTTTCCATCAGTTCCTTATGACCCTCTGCATCCTCTGCACCTACACACATAACGATGTCTGGATCATAGTCAAGTGCCTGCTCATAGTCTAACTGCACCATGGATGACTGATCATTTGTGTACACATTCTCAAAGCCGATCATTGCTGCCATGCTTCCAAGTGTTCCGTTCTCAGTCTGGATATAATGAGCATCACCGCTGGACTGAAGTACCATAACTGTCTTGCCATCGAATGCTTCCTTTGCTGCTTCTATGTTCTGATCCAATGCTTCAAAACGCTCACGAATCTTCTCACCAGCTGCAGCAGACTCCTCATCAACGGAAAATGCATCAATCAGTGCATTTGTCTGTCCTACGATGGACTCGTATGGAACGGTATGACCTGCATAGATATAGTAAACCGGGATTCCTAAGGATTCCAGTGTCTTTCCCGCAGTATCGGCGCCATTGTAAGCAAGCAAAACCAGATCCGGCTCAAGATCAACAACGCTCTCATAATCAAAATCGTCCGGACTCATAACAGAGAAGGAAACAGTTTCGGTGCTCTCCTGAAGATCCTCCGGCCAAGTTACAACCATGCTGTTTGGAATACCGACTAAATTTACACCCAGCTCATACAGTGCCAGAACTGGTGCTGCGGATAAGGAGACAACGCGCTCCGGAACCTCGTCAAGCACGATCGGATCGGTGTAGCCTAACTCCTGCATATCCTCTGGATACTCCAAGACAAACTTGCCCTCGGTATCAACCTCTGCTGCACTTACTGCCTCAGTTGCTGCCTCAGATGTAGTTTCATCTGCAAATACGCTCATTGCGCTAAAAGAGCTTGCTGCCATTGCTCCTGCCATGATCATTGCCTGTAACTTTGTATTCTTCATTTTCTTTTCCTTTCTGCCCATAGGCTGCCTTTCGGCTTTGATTTGTGATACCAGGGGCAAAAGCTCTAAAAGCCGATCGTGCTTGCACGATAAGGCTTTTGAGCTTGAGACCCGTCAAAAACATGAGGATGCAGCGATTTGCATTGCAAATCAGCGAATCCGAATGTTTTTAGAATTGCGAGAGTTGCATCGCAACGAAGCAATTCGTTGGTATCTGTCATGCATCTGCAAGAATTCGGTCAGCCAGTTCGTTATAAACGCCCTGCATCACAGAATTTGTTAAAAACTCAAATACTGTTCCTCCCCGATTCTCTGCTTCCTGAATCTCTGGCGAACGCGGAACATAACAGACTACCTGCGTACCAATCTCCTCGACTGCCTTTGCAACAATCTCGCGTTCGTTTTCAATATTTTTTGCATTCAAAATCAATCCGCGAAGCTGCGCATAGCCTCGCTTGCCGAAATTACGAATTGCGCTTGCAATGTTGTTTGCTGCATATAATGACATCATCTCACCAGATGAAACAACATACACATCTTTTGCATATCCACCTCGAATCGGCATTGCAAATCCACCGCATACAACATCGCCAAGCACGTCATATATCACAATGTCTGGCTGATAGGTTTCAAATGCTTCCAGTTCTTCAAGCTTTTCAAATGCAGATATAATTCCTCGTCCTGCACATCCTACGCCCGGTGTCGGTCCTCCAGATTCCACGCACAGTACGCCGCCAAAGCCTTTAAATACGATATCCTCCAGCGTAAGTTCCTCGCCCTTTGTCTTAATCTGCTCAAGAACAGTTGGAATTCGTTTTCCCCCCATCAGGTTTTTTGTAGAATCTGCCTTCGGGTCGCATCCGATCTGCATCACCTGGTAACCCTTTTTTGCAAGCGCCGCCGACAGATTGGATGTCGTCGTTGACTTTCCAATACCGCCCTTGCCGTATATCGCAATTTTTCTGATATCCTTTGTGTTCATTATGCCTCCCTAAAATTAGTTATAACTAACCTTAGGATACTATATCACAAGTTTCCATTTTCTGTCAAGCTATTAAAATGTAAAAAAAGAACTTCGGTTAGTTATATATAACCAAAGTTCTTTTTAAATAATTATTTTCTCTTATTTTCACAAACTTCTCGGACTATTTTCAATTTGTAGTGGGGGTTGAGGCGTCTTGCTTTTACGAGGCGGAACGTTGTAGCAGGACTTTCAAAGTAAAGTACGATAATAAACAACGTAACAGGTGCCTGCGGAAAAGTGAGGCCGACAAAACAAGCGCCGAAGCCCCCTTCGTAAGCTTTCCGGGTTGCACTTAATACGGATTCTTCGCATCAGACGGCATTCTCCAGTCGCCGCGCGGTGATAATGATACAGTACCGACCTTCGGACCATCCGGCAGACAGGAGCGCTTGAACTGCTGTGCATAGAAACGTCTAAAGAAGTTATCGAGTGTTGATGTAATCTCCTCTTTTGTCACGTTCTTCTGTGCAAATGCTATCTCTGCAAGCTTTTGAATCTTTTCCTTCGTGAACCCATTACGGACAAAATGATATAAAAAGAAATCATGCAGATCGTACTTTCCGATTGTTGCCTCTGTGGACTGTGCGATGTTGCCCTGTGCATCTGGCGGCAGAAGTTCTGGACTGATGATTGTGTCACAGATAGATTCAAGCGTATCATGGACATCTGGATGAAGCTCAGCATAAGCGCGCACCAGATATTTAACAAGTGTCTTCGGCACGCTGACATTTACTGCATACATAGACATATGATCACCATTATAAGTACACCAGCCAAGAGCTAACTCAGACATATCACCTGTTCCAACTACGATACCGCCCTCTTTGTTTGCGATATCCATCAAAATCTGGGTACGCTCTCTTGCCTGCGTGTTCTCATATGTGACATCGTAGCTATCGCGTTTGTGACCGATATCTTCGAAGTGCTGCAGACATGCATCTGTAATATTGATCATACGAATAGTAATGCCAAGCTGCTCCATTAATTTCCATGAATTGGTCTTTGTCAGATCAGTTGTTCCAAAGCCTGGCATGGTTATTCCGATGATATCTGTAAGCGGCCAGCCAAGCATATCATATGCTTCCTTAATGACAAGGAGAGCCAGTGTTGAGTCAAGACCACCTGATACACCTATTACACACTTGCGAATGCCAATCTTTGTCAGACGCTCTGCAAGACCTGTCGCCTGAAGGCGCATGATCTCTTTGCATCTTCCGGCACGTTCTGCCTCTGATGGAACAAATGGATATGGATTTAATGATTCTGGCCAATGTGCTACGCTGCTTGTCTGCGTATGAAGTCTTACATAACCCTTTCCATTTGATGCCATCTGCGAATATCTTGCTGCTGCATAGGAAATACTGTTATTCTTTATTCGGTCGTTATTGATTCGCTCCAGATCAATAAGTGCCTCTGTCGCTTCTTTGTTGCTGTCCGCCAAAATTGTTCCATTTGCTGCAATAATATTGTGACCTGAGAAAATCAGATCAGTCGTACTCTCACCGCTTCCTGAAGAACAATATACATAAGCACACATATTTGTACCGGACTGCATGCGAACTAAGTCTATGCGATACTCTGGTTTCGTTACAACATCATTTGATGCTGACAGATTTGCAATCACATTTGCTCCTGCTGATGCATGAAATGAACTCGGCGGAATATTAACCCACAGATCTTCGCATATCTCGCATGCAAGGCGAATACCATTTCGTCCCTCAATAATCAGATTCGGTGTGAATGGGAATGTGCGCTCACCATTCAGTGAAGCGCCTTCATCATAGAAAATCTCATCATAGCGAATCGTATCTGAAAAACGCTGATCTGCTCCTGCAAACCATCTCTTTTCGTAGAACTCCTTATAATTAGGTACAAATGTCTTAGGCACAATACCAAGCAGCTCATTGCCTTTAAAAATCAGCGCTGTATTGAACAGCATGCCGTCCTTTCTAAGTGGGGCTCCAACTGCAATAAGTGTATCTGACTGCGGCAGATTGTCACACAGATACGTGATTGCCATCCTGCACTGTTCCTCCATAAAGGACTGCAAAAACAGATCACCGCAGCTGTAACCGCTTATTGAAAGCTCGCCAAACACGATCAGGTCTGGATTTTTCGCCTCATACTGCTTTACCTGCCTTACAATCTCCTCTGCATTCTCCATCGGTCTTCCCAGCGACGTTTTCATATGAACTGCCACTGCTTTTATATATCCGCTTTTGCTCAATGACATTCTACTACCATCCTCTCTTGTTTCCAGATTTCATATTTCTAGATTCTTATTTTCAGATTTTCAAATCTCACCATATAACTTTTATAGTTTTTGCAAAGCCTCCAAATCTGCTGCAATCTCCTTTGGAACCATTTCTTTCCATTTTCCATCTCCAGCTTTGATGCTTTCCCGAACCTTTGTTGCACTAAAATCCGGATAAATGCGCGGTTCATGGCTGATCAGAATCCGGTCTCTGCGCTCTTTTAAAAATGAAATCTTTTCAATCATTTTCTCCGGCTCATCTCCATCTCTTGGAATTACAAGAAATCGCGATAGTTCAAAAATGCCCTCTGCCTTATACCAGATAGAAAGCTCTGAAAGCTTATCTGTTCCGCACACATAGACAAGCTGCGTATCCTGCCCATATTGTGCTCTTAAATACTGCATTGTATCATACGTTTTAGCGCTTGTCTTTAAGTGTACTTCACAGTCTTCGCATAAAAAGCCGTGCGGCTCAACTGCCTTTCTTAAAAGGTTAAGGCGCTGCTCACCTGACAGAATATCGTTTTTTTCCATTGCCTTCCATGATGTCAAAAAACGATCTGGTGCCGGGATATATAAAATCTGCCAACCTGGCAATTCTCTGGCTGCGATTTGTCCGATCTCTACATGTGCCTTCGTCACCGGGTTGAAGGATCCTCCAATTATGGCAAACTTTTTCACAGTGCTTTCTTCCTTTCTGCAAATGTTATACAGTTCTGATATTGTGAAGCATGCTCATCTTCATCTCGTAGTAATCCGGGCTCATATCAATGTAATGCTTATGCGGATTCTCGAAACGCTGCTCCTCTTCCCAGATCTCATTGTCAAGCTGTTTCTTTACATAAGCCTGAAGTTCCTGAAGCGTCTTTGTCTTTGTCAGGCGCTTTCCACTCTCAATTACCTTATGAAGAAGCGGCTTTGCAGTGCAATTCTCATAGCTTCTGTTCTTCCATGGCTTCTCTGGATCAACATAGCGATACGGTGTGCTAAAGTCAACTTTCTCGTCAAAACCAGTAATCAGATCTGCCACTGCATGACCTTCCTCATCATATACACGATATACACTCTTTAGTCCCGGATTAGTTATCTTTTCAACTGTCTCAGAAACCTTAATTCTCGGTGCAAATTTACCATTTTCCTCAACTGCGCAGATCTTATAAACAGCGCCGAAAACAGGATCAGTCTTTGCTGTAATCATGCGCTCACCAACACCAAAGCTGTCGATGCATCCACCCTGAGAAAGAATAGAAGTGATTGTATATTCATCTAAGCTGTTTGATACAACGATCTTTGCATCTGTAAAACCAGCCTTATCAAGCATCTTTCTTGCCTTTCTGGACAGATATGCAAGGTCGCCGCTGTCAAGACGAATGCCATAACGTGTCAGCGGGATTCCTGCATCCTTCATCTCCTGAAATACCTTGATTGCATTCGGAACGCCAGACTTTAAAACATCATATGTGTCAACAAGAAGTGTACAATTATTTGGGAATACCTTTGCATAACTTCTAAAAGCTGTCAGCTCATCGCTGTGTTCCATTACCCAGCTGTGTGCATGAGTTCCGCCAACCGGAATACCAAACATCTGGCCTGCGCTAACTGTTGCAGTACCATTTACACCACCAATGTAGGAAGCACGAGCACCGTAGATCGCTGCATCCATGTTGTGTGCACGTCTTGCACCAAAATCAGATACACCGCGTCCTGCCGCTGCCTTTACGATTCTTCTTGCCTTTGTAGCAATCAGACTCTGATGATTGATCTGCGCCAAAATTGCAGTCTCAACAAGCTGTGCCTCAATTAACGGTGCAACAACTGTTACAACTGGCTCATTTGGATACATGATCGTTCCCTCTTCAAATGCATAAACATCTCCATTGAAACGGAAATTTTTTAAATAAGTAAGAAAATCCTCATCAAACAGATTTAATGAACGGAAGTATTCAACATCCTCATCCTCAAAATGCATATTTTCCAGATACTCGATCACCTGCTCAAGTCCGGCAAAAATAGAAAATCCGCCGCCATCTGGGTTCCTACGGTAAAATACATCAAATGCTACCTTCTTCTCTGTGTCATTTTCCTTGAAGTATCCATATGCCATTGTCATTTCATACAGATCCATCATCATTGTTATATTTCTTGATTCAAACTGTGTCATTTTCTTTCGCGCCTTCCATCGCTGATATCCAAAATGGATATCTTCTTTCCTTACTTGTACATAAGATATATTGATACCTACGAATTGCTGCGCTGCTGAGAGCTTAGCAATTCCTAAACACCAGATTCGCTGATTTTAGTAAGAAACAGCTCACCCACGCCTATCATGCGCAAAACCGCCCTATCGGGCTTAATCGCTGCTTTGCAGCTGTTTTGCTTATGAGGCGGCGCTCCTTTCTAGCACAACATTCAGAAAAAACATGCAAGCATGTTTTATTCTGAACGACTGTGCTAGAATGAGCTGTAGTATCAAAAAATCCAGAGAAGCTGTGAAAAAATTCACATTCCCTGGATTTCTATGATACCCGTGATTGAGACTTACGTCAAGCGATTTTGTTAACTTCTATTTTTTATTACGTTTTAAAAAACAAATTCTTAGTTTTTTTTCGATATCACAAGTGCTACAAAAAGAGTAAGCACCTCTGCCGCTGGAAATGCCAGCCATACACCCGTGATTCCAAGAAACTTTGGAAGAATCAATGCAAACGCAATGATTGCGACAATTCCTCTGCTGATTGCCACAATCGAGGATTCTTTTGCATGGTCAGTGGCACTTAAGAAGCCTGCGCAAATGATATTGATTCCGGCTGCAAAAAATCCAATAAAATAAATACGTATTCCGGGAATAGCATAAGCTGCCAACTGTGCAGATTGTTCACTGTTAAATGCACTTGTTATATTTGCTGCAAAAAACCATACTCCTGCGATAAGAACAATTGCAAGAACAATTCCTGTTACTATGCTTTTTACAAGAATCTGATGCTTTTCATGTTCTTCTCCCCTCGCATGTGCTTCGCTTGCAAGAGGCTGAAGTCCCTGGGAAACACCGTTGAAAATAGCTGTACCTACAAGCGCTGTATTGGCAATTACACCGTAAGCAGCAACTGCTGTATTTCCATCAAGTGCAAGAAGAACAAAATTAAAGACCATCGTTGTAACTGCACTTGCAATCTCTCCGACAAAGGCAACTACGCCAAGACTGCAGGATGAGATAAGCATTTTTACAGATGGCACCATTAAATGAAATGATACGCTACTTTTTGGTGACAGATAGTGCACCATACAAATCAAAATACTTACAATTGGTGAAACTGCTGTTGCAAGAGCTGCGCCTGTCATACCCATTCCAAGCGGAAACATAAATATATAGTCAAATACAATATTAAACAAACTGCTAAGAAGCGTTGCTGCCATAGCAATATGCGGCGCATTATCATTTCTCACAAATGCAGTAAATGCATAATTCATCATGAAAAATGGTGTAAAGCATAGTACAATGCGAATATATGGTATACCAATTGCTTCGATTACTGCATCAGCACCCATCACTCGCATAACCTGCCCTGGGAAAAACAGTCCTGCTGCTATAAATATCACACTGACAATCGCATCCCATATAAGTGCATTGGAAAAATATTTTTTTGCCTCCTGCTGATCAGTTGCTTTTGCCAATGTATAACGAATGGCAGAACCAGTTCCAATCATGGAGCCAATCGCGAAGATAAGACCATAAATTGGAAGCGCCAGATTCAATGCGGTAATACCATTTGTACCCTGCGATGTTGCAATAAAAAAAGTATCGGCTAAAATGTAGCATGACATTCCTACCATTGCCAATATATTTGGTGCGATATACTGGTATAAGCTTTTCTTTTTCACAAAAGTTTCCTCCTATTTTTATCAAAAGTTGGGGGCTGCCATATGGCAGCCCTCTGTTTAATTAACGATACTGGCGAATAATCCGCTGTATACTCTTTTCTGTAAGATAATACTTCTGGGAAAGTCTCGGGACACTCGCACCCTCCCGATGCTCCCTGCATATGGCACTGTTGCGTGCATCAAGCTCCTGTCGTGCCTGTGTGCCTCGCCCCAGCCCTTTCGATGCTCCAGCTTTCTCGGAATGTAGATATTTTCTCCGTCCACGTACTGCTGAATCACTTCTATCAATTCTCTTGGCAGTATCTCCTCTGCCTTTCTATAGCTCATGCCTTCCTCTCAATCTGCGCTGCAACTGCAGCGGCTTTCCGTGCGGTACTATTTACCGGAAAGCAACGGCTATAGCAAATACAATTCTTTCATTGTATATTTGCAACAGCCACTGCTATGCGTCACACCAATCCCTTGTTTCCACTTCAAACTCCACCATTCGTTCCTTTATAATTTTATAATTAACATAATGCAATCCTCCTTTTCGCTCTTTTTTATTTTTGGTCTTGTTCGTGTTGTTGGTTTGACCCTTCAACGTTATCTGTGCCATTATACCATATTCTCTTTTTTATTACCAGACCTTATTTCTTTTAAGAAATATCTTTGCTCATGAAACTGTTACGGTTCACGGACAAACCAAATTCTTCTTTCAAATCAATGCTTTCCATGGTATACTGAGTTTACATAAAATTTCATAAGATTGGAGAATCGCTATGAGCAATTTAACTGCTGATATTCAAGCCTCTATTTTAAAGGCAAAAAATTATGTGGATGCGCTTACTATAAAATCTTCATGCAACATTCCAAAGGAAGTCGTTTCTGATGAGCACAAGTTCTTTTCATGGGATAATGAGAAGCGTACTCCTTCTGTCAAACCATATCTGTTTGACTGGAGCTATTACAATGGTGTTGTGATGGAAGGTCTATATGATACATACGAGGCACGACCAGATGAGGGTGCTGAATATAAGAAGTATGTATTAGAATATTTGAATGCAATGCTTGTTGCTGATGAAAATGGAGTACATCATTTAAGCCGCAACCTTGCAGGATATGTAGATCATCACGGTGCTGACTGCTATAAGACTGCTGCCCTAGTAATGAAGGCTTTTGATGAAAATCCAGCTTACGCTGAGGTTATGGCTGAGCTCTACCGCGATCTGACTGATCCGAAGCATGTCAATTCAAAGGGTGATATTGTAGTTGAAAAATATACAGAAGATGCACTTGGCAATAACTACTGGCACTGCTGGGCTGGCGGACAGCCACCTAAGTATAAGGTATGGCTCGATGGTATCTATATGCTGCAGCCATTTTTAGCTCACTATGCTGCCAAAATTGGTGATACAAAGCAGCTTGCTATTATCAATGAGCGCTTGAACTGGGTTGCTGATGTTATGCTTGCCCCGAATGGCATGTATTATCATGCATGCAACAGCCGTGAGGATGTCTGCGCGTACCACTGGACCCGCGCAATGGGCTGGTATGCAATGGCAATGGTCGATGTAATGGAAGTTCTTCCTGAATGCTATATTGAAGAGAGAAAAGCTGCATTAAAGCTCTTTGCAGATGGCATGTTAAAGTATCAGGATGAATCTGGATTATGGGCAAATCTGGCTGATCAGCCTGTTACCGCGACAAATCGCCTTGAGGTCAGCGGCACTGCCATGATGATTTATATGATGTTAAAAGGTGTTCGCAAGGGATGGCTTAACGAGTCCTACCGTGAACCTGCAATCAAAGCATTTAACGCAATTGTAAATACTAAGCTTCACGACAATGTACTGGAAGATATTTACTTAAAGGCAAGTGCAAATAATACAAATAATTATGAGATCACTGAATATTACCTTCCAGATGAAGGAAAAGGAAGCGGTCCATTTATCATGGCGTACTCAGAAATGTTATATCTGTAATTATTTTGGCGGCTCTAATTTTAGAGCCGCCAATTTTATTCTCCACGTAAAATTTTAACTGTCTCAGCAACAGCCTTAATAATCATTTCTACCTCTTCTTTGGTATTTTCATAATCAAGTGTCAAACGAAGGGAACCTCTTGCTGTCTCTTTATCTCTTCCAATTGCAAGAAGCACATGACTTGGATCAAGAAAACCTGATGTGCATGCTGAACCTGATGATGCACAAATTCCTTTGTTGTCAAGTAAGAGCAAGAGTCCCTCTGCCTCTGTACCCTTAAAACAAAAATTCACATTGCCTGGGAGGCGACTTTTTTCATCTCCATTTAATATTGCATCTGGAATATTCTTTAACCCTTCAATCAGCTGATTGCGAAGCTGTGTCACATAGACCAAACGCTCATTTTGAAATGCCAAGGCTTCCTCAAGCGCCGCTGCCATTCCTACTATAGCAGGAAGATTTTCCGTTCCGGCACGTTTTCCTCGCTCCTGTCCGCCGCCCTCTATAAGATTTGTCAAAAATACACCAGTCTTTGCATACAGCACACCAATTCCCTTTGGTCCATTAAATTTATGTGCTGATAAAGACAGCATGTCAACCTGATCTTCCTCTACATTAATGGGAAGATGACCTGCTGCCTGTACCGCATCGGTGTGAAACAGCACACCATTTTGTCTGCACACTGCTCCGATCTCACTAATTGGCTGAATAGTTCCAATCTCATTATTGGCATACATAACCGTAACAAGTGCCGTATCTGGACGAATTGCTTTTTCGACCTGTGCCGGACTTACAATTCCCTTTTCTCCAACATCAAGAAGCGTAATCTCGAAACCTTCTTTTTCTAATTTTTTTAATGTATGCAAAACGGCATGATGCTCAAATGCGGTTGAAATAATATGTATCTTCCCCTGTCTTTTACCAATAGCTGCTGCCGACAAAATCGCCTGATTATCTGCCTCACTTCCGCCTGAAGTAAAATAAATTTCCTTTGGCAGACAGCCAAGACAGTGGGCAATCCTCACACGCGCATCCATCAATGTGCCAGATGCCTGCTGCCCTGGTGTATAAAGGCTGGACGGGTTATACCAATCCTCTTCCATAGCAGACAACATAGCAAGCTTTGCTGTCTCACTAATCTTTGTTGTTGCTGCATGATCCGCATAAATCATAAACCACTGCTTCCTTTCTGTACGAACCTCTCCTCAATGTGCTTTTTAATGGTTCGCCTTTTGGATACCGTACCACCAGAGAAGATATTTTGTCAATCTATGCTAATTATTTTTTTTCAAAATTGTACACAATCCTATTGAGCTAAATCAATTTGCTCAAGACCATACTGTTTCACCATGCGGTCTACGATGTTTCCATTGTTTTCTTCATCCAGCCAGACGAAATTTGTGTTGATCTTCAAGTAACAATTATCTGCTTCTTCTACCGAGATCAAAAGTGCCAAGTCAGAAAACGTATATGCCAACACAACATCATCTTTCCAGTCTGTTGTGATTGCATGCAGTGGGGTTCGCTCATGAGCTATTCGGGACAAAACACTAGATGCTGCTATCTGGTTCATACTAGAACCATTTGATACACCAGATGCAATTTGTTCTGCCGACCAATAGGAACTTGAAGGAACCTTATAAGCTGTGAGCGTTCCCTTTTCTGATCCTTTTGCTACTTCTTCCATACAGGTTTGTGCTTTTTTTACATAGTCTGCTACTTCTGATGAGACGGTAAAAAGTTGTGTTAGCTCATCAATTGGTGTTGTTCCACTGACCATTTCACCGATGATTTCATCAACTAGTTGATTGAAAAATGTTGCATCTGCTGGTTCATCTAAAGTGACAGCCTCTAGCAATCCTTCCATCGGATAAGAATCATCTGTCATTTGATCTAAGTAGGAGTAATCAAGTGAGCCCAAATCGCTGTCAATCTTGGATCGTTGTGCCAAAACTTCGATTAAAACATCATCACTGTTATCACTATTCTGATCAGATGGCTCCGCCACTTTCTTTCGCACTGTCTCATAGCTTGCAGCATCTAGCACACCGACTGTTAGCTCTGTACCGCCTTCTCTTGGAACAAACACACATAATACCGATGGCAAATCTTCTCCATAATACAGCCACAATCCAACTGTTGCATTCAACTCCATATTTAAATATTGATTGTCTTCAAGCAGCGTATAGGCAGCCAATGCTTTTGTATCACTAGAAGTACCTACCATCATCGTTGCAAGTGACCTTGCAATCATGTCGCTGATTTCAGTGGTGTCTGTCAGTGCAATACTTTTCAAGTCATCTCCCATCTCTTCCACCGTAAATGAGTCCAAATTGAGCTTCATTAGTTCCGTCGGAACTGCATCTGCAAGTGGTACTGCCTTTTGTATGTATTCCATTAGATCATCTGAAATCATTCTATTCTTAAAGTATTCTGCATCTGAAGCCTTCTTTCCAAGCTTACGCGCATAATAAACGGATTGCTCTGTTAATACTTCGCTTGATTGTGTAGTTTGATCATTTTCTGATGCTGTTTGCTCTAACTGAGCTGGAGTTTGGATAACATTATTGAAGTGAAGTCCTCCTGTTCCAAACAAACTCACAGTTCCAATGACTGCCGCCGCACTCACTCCGATTCCTGTCCATATCATTTTCTGCATGCACTTTCCTCCCTTTTGTCCTGTCAACTATATTGACAACTTTCTTTTGATTTTTACTTGATACGCAAAGAAAAAATTTTTAAAGACTGCCCGAATTATTTTGGTCAACCCAAATTTTATTTTTTATATTCTTCAATCTTACACAAATGCTTTTTGCTCTTTTTATCATATGAAATTCCCACTATCAGAATATCTCCCGTATATGCCTCTATAGAATCTGGATAATTCTTATCGCGAATTTGCTGGATTGCAGTATTAACATTTTGATTCCATTTTAACTCAACCACAAGCGCTGGATATTCTGCGCGATATTCTGGCTTCGGTATAAAAATGAAATCTGCAAATCCTTTTCCTGTAGGTAATTCACGAACTGGCTTAAAATAGAACTGCATTGAACTTAAATAGGCAATCGTCAGCACACTACTTAAAGAATTTTCATTGTTATATTGAATAGACGAAGCATATTCCATATGAATTTTTTCAATTTTTTCTGCAACAGTCTCGCTATCCATGCTAAGTGTTGCCTCTAGTAGTTCCAGTGATTCCTGTTGAAATTCAATCATCTGATTCCATTTTGTTCTCTTTGTTGCTCGAATCAATTCCTGACGAATTTCTTCATTTGGTACAAATGCAGATTCTGTCTCTTCATCATATCCCAAATATCCCAGATGAATTAAATATGTTAACACATCATCCTTATCTGCAAAATTAACCGTATCATTTTGAAAGAATGTCACATCAACTTCCACATTTGCGCCTGAAAGCATTTCAATTACAGCATTTTTTAACCCATCAAAATTCATATTAATCAGTGGAATAATTGATTCATATGTTCCTGTTTCAGACCAATAGCTTTTAAATTTTTCCTTCGTCAGAACACTTACAACCGCCTTAGGATTGTACACTTGAATTTTTTCCAAAAGATAGCCATCATACCAACGTTTTACTTTATCGAAATCCACTTTATATTTTGAGCAAAGCTGCTTTACCTCTGTTTCAGTGAAACCAATATAAGGAGCTAATCTTCCAGCATCCAACATCGTAAATTCATCAAAATTATTGAGTGCCGATTGTGTTTTGATTTTTTTTATTGGAAGAATTCCCGTAAGGTAAGCAAGTTGAATATACTTAGTCGGCTCAGTTCCTTTAAACATTCCTCTCAAAAAATCAATGTACTCTTTCTGCACATCTTCTTTTGCAGATTCATCTCGAATCAATACATCCCACTCATCAATAATAACGACAAAACGCACACCATTTTCCGCATTGATTGCTGACATTGCACCACAAGCTGTCTTTACATTTTCCAATTCCACATCTTGATATACATTTTTTAATTCTTGTACCAAATGCTCATTAATATAGGCCACTGTTTCTTCTGGCGAGCCAGCATCCATCATACACCATTGCACATCGAATAAAATAACATCATATTGATTCAAGTACTTCTTGAATGTGTCATCTTTTCCAATTTTCAGTTTTGAGAACATTACCTCCGAATCACAGTCTTTTCCATAATATGCTGCAAGCATTTCTGCAGTAATAGATTTCCCGAATCTGCGTGGACGGCTGTTACAAATGAACTTTGCATTTGTATTCATAACTTTATTTGTATATTCCAAAAGCTCTGTTTTATCCACATAAATTTCTGAGTTCAATGCAACTGCAAAAGCACTGTTTCCTGGATTTACAAATCTTCCCATTCTTTGCACCCTCTTTCTAATATTCTAGCAATGAACCTTAATCTTCATAATATTAGCTTACCCTTACAATAAGCGGCTGTCAATTCGTTTTTCTTGCAAAATTTACAATGCGTCATGCAACGAAAGCCCTTCGGTGCAATGGTTTCGTGAAATCCATTCACCTTCGGACTTTGCCGCAATATTGGCTTATCCATGAACAGTAACTATGATACATATGAGGCACGACCAGATGAGGGTGCTGGTATTAGAATATTTGAACGCAATGCTTGTGACTGATGAAAATGGAGTGCATCATTTAAGCCGCAGCCTTGCAGGATATGTAGATCATCACGGTGCTGACTGCTATAATACTGCTGCACTTGTCATGAAGGCTTTTGATGAAAATCCAGCTTACGCTGAGGTTATGGCTGCGCTCTACCGCGATCTGACTGACCCAAAGCACGTCAATTCAAAGGGTGATATGTACCACTCGATGCACTATTTTGTCAATTAGCGATATCAAATTTTTCAAATTTGTACTGTTCGAGTAACGATTGAATAAAGGAATCCATCTGATCCTGTGAGCCAAGATTTTCATTATTTTCCTCGGTCAGAACAAGCAGCGGGGTAACCTTCATAAAGTTGTTATCGCCCTGCTCAATCGTAACTAGTACCGTCAGATCCGAGAAGGAATAGACAAGAAGTACATCGCGATCCCATCCTTCACGTGCGCTGTATACAGACATCTGTGAATGGATGATCTGTGATAAATTCCATGCCGCAGTCTGATTTGTGGTATCCTGCATTGCATTAAATGCTGCGTTACGAATGTCGGTAAGCACATACTGATTATTATTCTCTTTTGACACATAGTATGCCTCAAGTGTTCCCGGCGCTACTCCTGTAAGTGCTGCAATCAGTGTTTCCTGCACACCATAGAGTTTCTGTTCAACGTTATTTAAAAGACCTGAAATTAACTTGATGCAATCTGCGGATTGAATGGAATCATAAGCAACGGTACGATAAAAAGTTTCATCTGCCGCTTCTTTAGACTCACCCACATAATATCCTTGATTCGAATTTAATGGATTAAAGCTATCCAAATCGTTATAAATGTCTGCATTCCTTGCTAATGCCGTCTTAATCGGATCGCCCTCTCCACCATTTTCCATCAGTGCACATACCTGCTGATATGTTGATGGCTCTGTTAATATTGCTCTAATTTCTGTTGTATTCGATGTTTTTACCTTCTCCCCCTCTATCTTCGACTTTGGCACAAATGTTGTAAACACACTCGGAAGTTTTTCTCCATAATACAGCCACAAAGCAACTGCTCCATCAGATAGCAGCGGATAATATGTACTCAAATATTCATCTTCCGTAAGTGCATTAAAAGCCGCAGTCATCTCTTCATCCACCTCACGATTCACTAAATTTCCAAACAAATTTGTTTTTATATTCAGACGATCAGGATTTATGTTAATCTTTCCTATAAACATTGAACTAACTGCGTCCTCCAGATTAATCTCCATAATCTCTTCTGGTACAATATTTAACAGTCCCGCAGCACTCTGTGCATACTGCATCGCATTATCAGAAAGTTCCATCTTATTAAGATAATCATTATCGGCCGCCTTTGCTGCAATTTTCTCGGCATAATGCACTGCTGCTCTCGTTAAGTCTTTATCGGCTGCTTTTTCATTTGCATCACGCGAATTTACAATAAATTTTGCAATTCCATCAAAATAGTTAGTGATTGTGTAATGCATATAGCCAAATCGAATTGCACATACAAAATCACCCACCTTTAAATCATCTACTGATGTGCACTCATGGTCATCCACATAACCGCTTACCGCTGCAACATCAGACTTTGGATACCAGTCGATTCCTTGATCGTTGATTGCATTTTCCTCTAAGCCCTGAACCAAAATATAGTTATCTCTTATTTCTACGATCCTACCATAACACGCATGTATACCCTTGATTGGAACCATTGTCATTGGATCTTTTTGAGTCACCTCGGTTGACTGTGATTCTTCCATAGTCACACTCTCTGGTGTTACTTCTTCTGCCGTCTGCCAATCCTTGGTATACTCAATCAGATCCATAAAATCCTGTGTCGTTGGTTCTTCTGTTATCGTTTCTGGCGTTATTTGTTTTGCACACTCTACCGAAACAGTATTCGCACTTGCGAAACTGACACTAGTAATTACAGCTGCTATCCCCACTCTGATCCTGTTCCATCTTTTGTTCTGCATATCCATTCCCTCCCATAAAGAAATCTCATTTCAGTGGAATTTTTTCAATGGTTCATCTATCCTCTTGAACGTCTTTACCTTGCCCGGGCTTTTTATGATTCACTTTTCTACCTCCTTCTTACTTATCAATTTTTAATTATTTTTCTTCTCAATATACTGAATCGCAGCTTCAATCAGCTCATCTCTGCCTTCTCGAATTCCTGCAATCGTAGGCTCCACATAAATATCAGGTGATAATCCAATTCTCTGTGTTTGTTCTCCTTCTGCCGTCAATACTCCAATACCTGAAAATTGCAAAGCATTTCCCTCTGGCGCATATACATATGTTATATTACCATCTGATCCAACAGAATTCGATCCCATTACAACTGCATTATCTGCGTCACGCAACATCATTATTTGATATTCTGCCGCACTCTGAGTCCGCTCATTCATCAAGATCACTACTGGTTTTTCATAGTGGTATGACACTTGTCCTCCTCCTGATGTTTCTATATAATTGGTAAAATACGCCCCTGGAATTACAAGTGAAGCCAAAATATATTTACAAAACTGCGTCTTTTCTGTTTTTAAATAATCATCAAGTGTATGAAGCCATGTTCTTCCAACTCTTGGATATTGTCTCATATCAATAATAAGACCATCTGTCTCTTCGGCTTTTTTCATAGCCTCCGAAAATTTATCATCCGTCAGCACAGAAGGATTAAGCAAGATAATATTATTATCCAACACTTCATACGACTCTTTTTCTTCTCCTTTTACTGTCTGGCTTTCCTCTAAGGACATTCCTTGTATATTGACAGAAATCTCATCTTCACCTCTAAGGACAGTAATGTTCATATCTGTTTCCTTTGCTCTTAAAAGAAATTCCTCCATTTGATTTAAGATTTTATCATCTTCTGTGATGGATATGTATTGTTTTTGTTCTTCAATAATATCCTTAATTGGTGTGCCATTAAATGCAACTATTATATCTCCTACCTGAAGATCACAATCTCTATACACAAAATTCACCACATACTGTCCTTCTGCTCGAATTAGTCGCACTGGTGCACTATACTCACCATACTCTTCTAGCACACCAGCATATCCATATAAAGCATGTGCATCATGAAGCTGTGCAGTAAAATGCTCCATCGCCATACAGTAGCTATGCTCATCATCGCCCTCAAGCATAATCGGTATCATTTCATCAAGAACATCCATCCACTTCTCATCCAAAATATTTACATATGGATAATAATACTCAATTACATTCCACATACGAAATAGTCCAAGTAACCGATCTGCCTTGTTTGAGAAATCAAATTCATCAAGTACCTTTTCATTATCAAAAATAGGTAGACGAATAATATCTGCTGTAACAAACATTGGTGCTTTTCCGCGATATACCGTTGGAACTTTGTCAATTTCCATCAAGGCTGATGACAAGTCTTCACCGAGATATTCTGGATCATCGCGCCATGTCGTATCTGCCAAAAATAGTTTATCATCTTCGGCCGCATTTTCCCATGATAGATCATAAAAATCTGTTCCATAATCCGTATCACCAAGTCCCTCAAACCACTCATACAAGATTTTATTTACCTCATCGTCATTAGAAGCTTCACTGACCGGATCAATTAAATTTAATAGCTCTTCATCCCAATCTTTTTGACCTGAAAGAAATACCGGATGACGATATTTTGTATAGCCCCACACCAAACATAATTTTTCCAGATTTCGATATTGCTGATCTGTCTCTGTAGCCTGCACATGATGGATATTATTAAAGGGCACTGTTAAAATACTCATAGCAATTATAAGACACTGCTTTTTTCTTAGTTTTTCTTTTCTCATTTAACCATTCCTCTCAAAAAATCAATATACTCTTTCTGCACATTTTCTTTTGCTGATTCGTCTCTAATTAACATATCCCACTTATCACTCACTGTTTCCTGAATTTACAAATCTTCCCATTCTTTGCACCCTCTTTCTAATATTCTAGCAATGAACCTTAATTTTCATAATATTAGCTTACCCTTACAATAAGCGGCTGTCAATTCATTTTTCTTGCAAAATTTACAATGCGTCATGCAACGAAAGCCCTTCACCTTCGGGCTTTGCCGCAATATTGGCTTATCCATGAACTGTAACTGCAATGCAAAAAATCCTCCCTGACGCAAGATACCAAATACAAATACATAGTATCTTCATCAGGAAGGATTCTAAGTTCATGAAAAGCCCTTTGTTAAATTTCAGGCTACCTATTACTTATTCTTTATGTGACTCATTCCACAACTTCTCTGCAGACGGTGTCCAGTTCTTTGCATACTCATCGCACTTGCTGCAAAGATGATCTGCACTCTCTGGGCTTTGCATATCAGTTGATTTTGCCTGTGTCTTTGCTACCATCTCGCGTAACTTCTGCGGATTCTCAAGCATTGGACATGGGCGAAGATGATTCTCGTTAAATGGCTGATTCTCATGATATGCCATAAATAACGGAGACTGCAGACACTCAAGAAGTGTTTTCTCACGAATGTTGCTGTCGGAATAATGAATAAATACACAAGGATCTATATCACCATTTGCATTGATATGCAGATAACGGCGTCCTCCGGCTACACATCCGCCAACATACTCGCCATCGTTCTGGAAGTCGATTGCAAAGAGCGGCTTTGTACGTCTGCAATAACGAACACGGTCATACATCATCTCTCTCTGAGCTGGTGTCGGCATAAGCTGCGGTACTGCATCATTTCCAACTGGCATATAGTGGAAATACCATGCAAATAATACACCTTTATCAACAAGCCAATCATAAAACTCATCACTGCTGATGCTGTCACAGTTTGCACTTGTATAACAGCATGAAACACCAAATGGAAGCTTCTTCTCCTTTAACAGCTTCATTGCCTTTTCGACCTTCTCGTATGAGCCTTTTCCTCGTCTGCCATCATGTGCTGCCATATCACCTTCTACACTGATTGCCGGAACAAAATTCTTTACGCGAAGCATATCATCAGCAAAAGCCTCATCAATCAGCGTTGCGTTTGTAAATGAAAGGAAAATACAATCAGAATGCTTCTTACACAGTGCAATCAGATCATTCTTTCTGACAAGCGGCTCACCGCCGGTATAAATATAGAAGTAAATACCAAGCTCTTTTCCCTGTTCAATAATGTTGTCAATCTCATCAAATGTAAGATTTAATTTATTGCCGTACTCAGCAGCCCAGCATCCTGTACAATGCAGATTACAAGCAGATGTCGGGTCAAGAAGAATAGCCCACGGAATATTGCAATTATATTCAGCTCTTAACTTCTCCTGTTTTGGCCATCCAAGAATAGCTGCATTTAAGAAGAAGTTTGAAAATACTGTCTTCACAACCTCTGGATCAACCTCTTCAATGACACGCATGATAAGCTGATACATATTTGATTCTGGATGATCTAAAATATCCCATATTACCTTTCTTTGCTCCTCAAAGCTATCTGGACCTTCTCCTGCAATGCGGTCCACCCAAGTCATAAGCTTCCTTAAATTATCCTTTGGATTCTTCTCAATATAACGGTATGCAGTGGCAATACCCATTTTCTTTAATTCCTGTCCAAACATATTGATTCCTCCCATCTCTTGATTGCAATTCGTATTTTGTGAACTGTAATCCTTCGTGGCTGCATCTTTTGTATAAATGCTATTACCTTTGAATTGACTTTATTGTACCTATTGTTGGAAATAAAAGGAATAGACAAAAAAAGCACTCTGTTTAAATTTAAACAAAGTGCCTGTTTTGTCTAGCTAATTTTTTTTATTTTTTTCTCCTGCCGGTCGCAATGCCTTACGATCCTTGGTTTCAAATGCCTTCAAACTTTGTGCTATGTACTGGCTAGATCCCGTCATGACATACATGATCTTTTCAATATCACCTGTCATCTCACTAATCTCCATGCCTGTCTGAATCCATCGCATCACAAGATCCACCCAAAACAGATCATACATGCGAATCATAAATTCGCGGTTTTCCTCAGAAATATCCACATCCTGAATATATTCAGTTAGAATTTCTTCTACAGCCGGCCGAAAATAATTTTGCATAAAACGGTCAATCTGCATAGGATTTACAGAATAAAATGCATTCAAAATAAGACGTCTATTATCTTCTTTATTCAGTTCATCAATCACAGCATGAAGCCTATCCTGCCAATTTTTCTTTTCTGCTGTTTCTTTTCTGACGCGCTTTCCTTCTTCCACAAAAATCCATTCCAATAATTCATAAATATCCTGAAAGTTATAATAAAAGGTCTGGCGATTTACACCGCAGGTAGCCACCAGCTCTTTTACTGTGATTTTATCTAATGTTTTTTTCTCCAGCAGCTCTTTTAAACCGTCCGCCAGAAGTTTTTTTGTCGCTATAGCCATGAAAAACCCCTTTCCGAAAAGCGGTAAATCGCTTCATACAGCAAGTATAACGCCATTTTCGAAAAGAGGCAAGTTAAATTCCTATAAACACTTTTGCGCTTACTCCGCAAAAATCACATAATTTTCTTTTCTTGGTGCAGCTGTTGGCTCTTCGCAGTCAGCGTAACCCAAAATACAATGACCGATGCCTTCGTAATCACCTGTAATGCCTAAATCTTTTAAGATCTGCTTTCCTTCTGGGCTTTCAAATTCTTCTTTTGCACGGTGGATCCAGCAGCTTGCTATGCCTAGCTCATGTGCGGCTAACATCAAATTGCCCATAACAAGACTTCCATCGTAAACATAAGTGCCATAATTTTTATTTGCCAGAACGATTAAAACTACTGGTGCACCGTAAAACGGATCGCTATTTGATCCCATAACCTGTGCATTCATTTTTGAAAGACGATCTCTAAGCTCTTTGTTTGTAACGGCAATAATGATTGGAGATTGCTTGCCCATGCCAGTTGCAGCGTATGTTCCAGCCTCTGCAATCTTCTCAATAATTTCCTTCGGAACCATATCCGGCTTATATTTGCGGATACTTCTTCTTGTTTTCATATTCTCTAATACCTGATTTTTTTCTCCACTCATTTTTGTTTTCCTCCTAATTTTCTAGCTGTTCATCGCTATTTGGCTGGCAGGTGACAATCATGTTTACTCGCTCAAAAGTCCCAAGAGAAGCTTCGCTAATCCTGCAAGCTGTCCTGCACTTTCAGATGCGGCAGGAAGCATCAGCTGTGTTTGCTGCGCTTTCATCATATAATCTACAAGCGCGGCCTCATTTGACTTTGGATCATCTACGGCGCGTCTTAGCCATTCCCTGCACAGCATAAAAAGCAGACTGCTGTTTTTATAAAGTGCGGCGGCAAGTCCTTCCTCACTCTGATTTTCGATAAGATCAATCACAAACGCATCCTGGTACATATTTTCCGTTGTCTGACTATATCTGATAAAAGGAACAATTCCCAAAAAAGAGTCCTCATCACGATAACATGCCGTAATTTGCCCTTTATTATAAGGAAAGATGGTCGATAACACTTCATTGCAAACTGATGCCAATAACTGCGCAAGCTGTTTTTTCTCTGAACTCTCACTGCACATAATTGTAAGCTGCAAAAAAACTGTCTCGTACTGATCAGGCTGTCTAAATACTGATTTTTCTTCATATTCCTCATGTATCATATGATCATAATCAGAAAGACTCCTTGTTTCTGCAAGAAAATAAACACCCCTGCATGTTCGTTTTATCTTTGCCTCACAAAGCTGCATACGCCAATTGTTTTGCTCAAGCTTGCTTCCAAGCGGCGCCGCATCTTCCATTTCGTAGACTATATCCGGCAGGCGAATCATTCCTGGTCGAGTGCTGATAAGCTTTTTCTCTGTGTCTCTCCTTGTCAAAATTGCCTCTGCTGCTGCATCGCTTAAGCGAACTTTCCATTTGCCATGCGGCCAGGCTGGCTCCTCCTCAAATGAAAAGATATCATAGATGCTTTGCACCGGATAGTCTGGAAGAACAGCTGACAATACGTTTTTTAGAAACTCCTCCGTTGATGCATGCTCCATACCAAAGCGCTTTTTTTGTCTGATAAGCCAACTCTCAGGCACCCCATTTTCTGTCTTCATTAAAAGAAGTAATCTTCTGTAAAGACCTGCCTGTGATACAACAAGCCATGGAACTAATTCTCTGCTTTCCTCATTAGATGCTTCTTTTTCCCAATCAGCTTGATCTTCAACATCGCCTCCTGCATAATAAACAAGTGCTTCTTTTTCCTGTGCGCTCATTGTACAGTCTAAAAATAAATACTGAATCGAAGATTTGCTGCTTCTTTGCAAAAAATCCTGACTAGCCATCTGTCTCCAAAGAGCAAAAAAAGCATCTGCCTGTGTCGTATCTGCCAGAAAACGATGTGAATCAGACAAAATGACGAATCCAACCTGAAAAAACCACTGCGGCCAAATTTGCTGTAAATTTGTATGTAAAAATTCATCCGCATCTGCCACAAGTATATCAATATCTTCGCGATTCTTCAAGTGCATTGCTTCACCAATTCTAATCAAGCAAATTTCACCAAATCGTCCTGTAAGCATATCAGTTAAAGTCATCTGCCAATGCAATTTTTCTTCTTTTCCTCTGCATAGAAAGACTACTCTGTGGCGTCTTTGAAAGCATTCATACAGATAATCTGGAAGCACCATTTTCAAATCACTTCCAGATGCCACCCTCAGATTAACACCCAAAAGCAATCGCTCATACGATGCTTGCTTTTTTTCAGTTTTTTGTGTTGCTGACTCTTGTGGTGCTCCCTGTTCAAGTGACCATTTGACATCATAGCTAAGTGCTCTGCCAACACCAGCCATTACAAGACTAATCAAAAACGTAAGCCTAAAAAAGCCGTATAACCACTGTGTTTTTCTTATATAAGAAAACTCTGGAATTTTCACATACACTGCAATCAGTCCGCACACAATTTGAATAAAAAATAAAACGAGCATCGCACTGCTAAGATTCCAGATCCATTTACCAAGTATAGTTGTAAATGGACGTTTTCTCATTTTTTCTTTGATATATATGGCTGCATTTTGCACGCATGTCAATTTGCTCATAAGTAAAATAAACCACCAAATCAAAAGACCAGCAATGCATACTGCAAAATTAATCATCAGTATATAAAAAAGAAAGTATAAAACCTGCGGATTGCTTCCAGACAAAAAATTTGTTTTTATATAAGAAAACAATGCTGTCTTTTTCATTGACTGATACATGCCTTCGCTTCCAATTCCGCACGCAAATACAGCCACAACACCAAAAATTCCATAGCAGACAGCTGCCGCTGCTCCCTGAATCTTGCTTCCTGCCTTTATGAGCCTCTTTACTGAAACAATCAGAGACAAATCAAGTGCCAGAAATAATAAAGCAAAAATAATCGTCACAATTTCTTTCACCTTCCTTGCCCCCTTTCAATCTCATTTTCTGTCCAAACTGGCCAATAGCATTCGTTTCCAAGCTCTTTTTGACTATAATCCATTGGCTGCACAATGCGTGATGCAATCGTTGCATCTTCTGTTTGTACAGTCACATGATTATTCTGCTCAAACCCAAATGAATCCAGCAAATCTAAAATGCGCTTGATGTTCGCAAGATGCCATGCACGCGCTGATACCTGCTCATTTTTGCCTTGATTTTTTTGTGCCTGATCATTCTTAAACTGCTGCTTATTAAATTCACACAGCCATTCATTCAGACAATTTTCATAATCCTGTGCTCTAAATTGATACGCCTTCAAAACTTGCTCTATATGGTTTTGCAAATGTGCATAGCTCTTACGAATCTCCTTCATAAAATAGCCAGAAATATTAAAACTGCCCACCGCCAGAAAAATAATGATAACAGCCATAGCACAAAGACCTGAATACACAGACTGTACGCCTTCACCCTTATGGACTAGAAAATAGATACCAGCAGCAAATGCCATGCAACCGCACAGATACAAAAATGATGGCAAGAATCCTGTAAGCTTTGCGCAGTGCACAAGAAACTGCATATCTTGCTTCCATTTTGTGATCATTTCCTTTGCAGATGCTTCTGTCTTTTGCTTCTGTATTTTTTTTGTTTGAATAGATACTTCGCTTAGCTGATTTACTGATGATACTGATTCAAAACCAATTGAAGCAGACTGCTCTATCTCCCTATAAAGTGTCTTCGCTGCCGCCTTTTGATATGCCATAAGCTCATCCTCTAAACCATCTGTTGTCTTAAAAAGAATATCAGAGGCCTGCTCTATACGCTCCTTCATCTCACTTTTCTTTCCTTCTTTTAAAGAAAGCTCACAGATGTCAAGCTGCATCTTTACATTTTTTAAATGCTCCTGATATTCCTGCGGTGCACTTGGAACCATCAAAGGTTCTATATGAATCCTTTGTTCCTGCTCAAAAGATGTTTCTTGGTCATTTGATGCATATAAGTCTGCATGCTCTGCCTGAATTTCACGTATGATCTGTTGACGTTTTTTTCTAAGCTGATATCGGTATCCATCCAGAACATCCAAAAAGTGTTCCTGCAGTTGTTTGGCTGCACGAGGATCTCCCTGTGTCAAATAACGCTGTATGCTTTCTTGTGTGATTTCTTTTTGCATACACAAAAGCTCCACAAGCCCAAACATAGCAAGTGTACTCGCCTGGCTGCTATTTGCTGCAACCGGCCAATAAATAACTTCACATACACGCCCTATCTGACTTCCTTCGATTACACTTCTAAGACGATGGCTTATATATTCGCCATAATTGTCATCTGATATTTCATCTGGCGAATCTATATTATCAATCTGTGGAAGTTCCTCCTCTGGCATTCTCATTTTCTCGTCAAGCAGCTTTTCTTCCTCTATTACAGAAAGAATCCTTCTTTGAAGCCATGTCTGTGAAGATTCCCTCTTTGCGTTAAGCACTGCAACATTAAGCGCCTGAAAAAGAGTATTCTCCCACTCCTTAGGAGTAAGCACTGATGGCAGTCCAAAGCTGTCTACCATGACATATGAATTTTTCTCACCAGACATATCTTCATGATCACTCTGATCATTTTGTATAGCCTCACACGCAGCCTGCAGACTTCCTAAAAAGGATCTAAGACCTTCCTGTTCCTCCTCCCAGCTGCTTATCTGCTGTGCACTTCCAAAATATTCCTGCTCAGACTGAAAAACAATTTTTATTTTTCTTGTATACGATGAAGTCAGTACAGATGTCATACCAGACTGCTCAAGTGCTCTTGCTGTGAGTGTCTTTGCATATAGTGTTGTGTCATGCCATATAAGCTGAGCATTCATCTGATGTCTTGATGCTCTTTTATGTTTTCTTACACATACGATGACCTGATAATCATTATCTTCAAACTCGCGGCGGTTTATATGCGCTGCAATTTGTGAAAACACATCTGTCAGTGACTCAAATGTCCATTTTGCCTCAAACAGCTCTATCTTTTGCTTTGCTGCAGGCTCATAGAAAAAAATACCATAATTTTCCTGATGAATACACGCTTCCACATTCACCACATACAGCATTTTTTCACCCCCTTACTATAGCGCTGCCTTTGTTTAGGCAAGATCATCATAATCATCTGTAAAAATTTTCTCACCTGGCTCATCTTTTGCGACTGCAGCTTCTGCATCCGGATCATCAGTATCATAAAGGACTTTGCTTAATCCTGCATTTGAATCTGCCATGTCATCTTCTTCATAAAGCTCAAGGAAAACTGACAATAAATGTTCTTCTCTGTATGTAAGCTTTTCCTGTTTGCTTCTTTGATAAAGCTTTGAGAATGTTGCAATAGCATTTCTTATATTTCGGCATGCGTATATTACCTTGACCTCGTCCTTATCAAACATGTACTCACAATACTCACGAATAAACTGTGCCAATCCCTCTAACAAACGATTAAACTGTGCACTTTCCATACTTCTTGACATCTTTTCAAAAATATCAAGCATGTTTTCATCGTCTGGCTCCTTCTCCTGCTGAATCATATCGGCAATTATCGGCTGCGTGTAAATTTCCTGCTCTAGCTGATCCTGCATGCTTTGAGCCTTTATACGATGCAAATGATTTTTTCCATAATATAAAAGTGTATATTTCATATCCCTGTTAAATTTCATCGCTTCATACAGATCTGCATAAGAGCTTCCAATTGGGACACCTGCTGCCTTGACGCGAATCGTATCCATACCACGAAGAAACCACCATGATATTTTTCCCTTAGTATTTTTCAAACGTACACAGCAAGGTTTTTCAAGTGTTAGTGCATAGAAAAAGGCTCGCATGTTATTTTTTTCATCCACAATTCGCTGCGCTGGATAAATACTTGGAAGAAATCCCTCCTCGCACCAATATTTATTTAAATGAGGATTGATTACAGTAATGATCTCTGACTCTCTTGACGTACCTGGCAACTGACCAATACGGTTGATTCGCTGCTCATAGTAGCGATGTGCCTCTCCTGCCCGTTTGAATTTATCAAGATTTTCAATGAGCAAGTTGTAGCGTGCCTTATAGCAAATCAATTCATTCTGGCGGAAATTATCATGGATCAGCACAGTAACTGCATGACCCTGTGGTGTTGTGCGTTCTTTTAAATAACGTGCTGCTGTCGCCTCGACAGATGGTGTATTATCCATTCTAACAGCATTGTCAGGATGCATTGCAAGATAAACAGACATAGTTGTCGCACCAACTGTATTGCATATGCCGATCCAAGGCTGCGCCATTGTCATGGCAGCTGATACCTTGCTTTTAATCCATGCATCTAGCATTGCATCATAACGATCACGATCATGCTCACGCACAATTCCAAGCTCTGTCTGCATCTCAAGTGCAAATGCATCATATATACTTATTCCCACTACTGAAGAAGCCTGCTCACGCGCTTTTTGCTGCATCACCTCTGCCACCGCCTGATTAAATATCGTTCTCATGCGGTTATTATAAGCCATATCTTCTCTGCGGCGGTCTTCCATATTGTTTTTCTTTAATTCCAGCTCCATCTCTCCGTAAATATTTCGAAGAATCATTCTTGCCGACTCCTGCGGAAGCTCGGCTCCTGTATTCTGACACATAAGAGCAAATCTTTCATATAATGCTTCCAGACACGATTCACTGCAGCAAATATATTGTTCTCCTACAGATGACTGTCTTCCCATCGTTTTGAGCTCACGAATCTGTCTTCTAAGATCCTCCGTAGAGCTTTCTAATACATTGAAAAAACGTCTGTACAGATCACACAGCTTTTCAAGACGTTTTTGCAGCGTCTCATAAACATTTGCGCGCAGCTGTGCCGACAAATATGCAGTCAAATTTGCAGCTGTTCTTCCAGATGCATCCTCATACACCTCAAGTACCTGACGCATTTGTTTGCGGTTCATCCTTTTTCCAAGAATAGCCTCTATCGGAAGCCCTGGATTTTTGCCGCTTATATCATAATCTGCCGTGCTGATCAGATCAAGCTCAAGTCCAAAGCAATCCTCATTTGCCTCTCTTGCCCGTGCTGCAGTCTGCTCTAAAATCGCATACAAAAGATAACGAGCCGCAATCGGATGCACACGTCCAAGAATCTGAGCAATGCAGCTGTCACGGTCACTCATCTGAATCATTGCGCTAAGCGTTGCCGGAATCATTTGGTTTGGAAGTGAATATTTCGTATCATCAATAACCTTCATGACAGCAGCCCTATAATTTCTAATTGACTGCTTATTTGTTGCTACTCCCTGTCTTGCTGCTTCCGGTGACTGAATCCATTGATCAATAGAAATATCCATACAGGATTCTCCAAGGCGCTGCAGGCTTTCCTTTGAAGTTGCATCCTCTATCATCTCCTCAATCTGCTCCAAAAAGCGATCTGCAAGCGAAAAATCTGTTCCATCATCACTCTGCATGAAAACCTGAGCATATAAGGATGCCATACTTGCATGTTCTCCTGATGTCTCCTCCAAAAAAATCTCCTGATAACGCTCGATAATTCCAGGCAGCTGAATACGCGGATTCATTGCCTGTTCTTCCCTTGCCAGAATAAGTTCTTCTTCAAAGCGCTTATCAATACGCATCCAATAAGAATCAACAAGCTCTGTAATCCATCTCATTGAGCAATACTGCATGATCTGCTCACCTGGATAAATAATCTTGCAAAGACCTGCACTTCCAAAGCGAGCCATACCATTGCTTCCAATCGTGGAAAGAATAAAGTTATCCTCAACAGACAGCGCATTTTCTCCTACATCTGTAAGCAGATGCACATATGCCATTGACGCAATCATGCGCTCTACCTCTGCCAGCTGCTTTTGTCCAATCGTGCCGCCATTAAAGCTGCTGTCAAATAAAAACAGATGATCATATGGAATAGTTCCGTTTCGCTTTAGATATTCCTCCTGTACCTCCTCTGGTATTTCTTCATCTAATACAGCCACGCCCTTTGACGAAAGATCCTTTGCAATTGCCTGATACATCTGGCGCGACTCCATCACCTCTGCCTCAAGATCCTCATTTTCTCCGTAATCATAATATTCCATGCGAAGAAGTGACGATGAAGCATCACGTCTCTGCAATAAATAAAACGCATTTAATTCTTTTAGGCAGGCATATGCATTAACATATACAGCCTGACGATTTAAATCTCCCGGCTGAATGGGAGCCATAATATCAGGTCCCAAAAACATGCCTCTAACCATCACATTTGGAATTGCAAGCACCTTTTGAATGATTTTTTTGACATAAAATGGGATCTGGATAAACATGCCTGCTCCTGTACCGCCGCATATTGATCCGACAACCATCGTCATGATATTTTCCTTTAATCCACTTCCCGTGACAGCTGCAATTTTTCTGACTGCCTCTTCAATCGGGCGAAACTTTCCTTCTTCCTCAGCAGCTAGTGCCGCGAGTCTAGATATTGCTCTAATCTGTCCGGCGCCCTCAAGCATTCCTCTGTTATTCAAAAAAATGTTATTCGGAAACCAACTCATATACTGAGGATGATCCTTCAAATATTGACGAACCAGACGCTCATCGCTGATCTGAATTGTCTCTATTCCCTGCTCACGCAGCTTTCGAAGATCCTTTACATTTGTGTCAATCGCAAGAATCGCCACCTTATCGCGCCTTGGTGAATCCTTTGCTAACATTTTATCTATCTGTGCCACAATGCGTCCTCCGACACCGCCCATACCAATCAGCAATATCGGTGCACCCTGACTTTTTTCAAAAAGTTCTCTTCCCATCTGCTCATATGCATCCATACCAATACCCATACCTTTCTGCTTACCCTGTAATACGGTATCCAGTCAGCGCCTGCGCATTTTTATCTGGTGCCACATAAAGTTCCATGCCGCGCACCATGCGCACATCACGCTTTGCCGGTTCCATCATACGAAGCAAACGTTTCATGTTTCCTGCACTTCTTCCCATAAACCGAACCTTACCTGAATATACAACGCGTCCTCTCACACAATCCTTATCTAGTACGATTTTTCGGCCTGGCGCTGCAATAAATACAAGATCACCTACACGCATGCGACATGCACGATATGGGATTAATCCGATGCGACGCTTCATAACCTTGATGCGCGGTGATTCCTGAATTGCACTTCCAAACTTTGTATATACCACAATCTCCATGATCTGATTGTTGAATTTAGGCTGACGAATCCACCCTATGATACACCAGAGAAGAAAAAGTGAGAATAAGACAAAACCAATCGGTATCCAATAAAGAAAACTTCTTTCCTCTATTGTAAAGACTGCCGTACACGATGCCTCCTCAGAGAGTGTCAGTGCCACTTCTCCAGTTCCATAAAACCAGCTTAGGCCTTTCGGCTGGTATACACATGTTCCATCATCTTCAATATACCACCGTCCAGAAATGCCATTTCTTTTTTCGCCTGTTTTCCATATAAAAAATGAGCTGTCTGTCATCTTAACAGCTAAAGCAGGCTTTGTCTTTAACGCATCAATTGCTGCCTTATCAAGTGCCTCTGCATCAGCTGTAATCTTAAACTTTATTGGCTCCATTTGCCCAAGAGATGTCTGAGCTGCATGAGCATCCTGTCCACCAATCTGTATAATCTGATAATGTATTCTTGGAATCACATCAATAACTGCCTGACCTGATGCCTCTAATTCTTCATTTTCTACATAAACCGTAAGTGTGCCAGTACTGTCTGTTTCACCCTTTGGCTTAAAAATCCACTCACCACTATCCTCATCCTGGTACCACTCATACTCCACCTCTGCACCAGTTAATACCGGTGTAGAAAGCGGGTAATTCTTTGCTTCATCAGCACTCATTTTCGCGCCATCTGCTGTAAGGTAAAAACGAATTTCTTCGCAGGAATCTAACTCATTCTGACGCACAGATACATCAGCCGCATCTGATTCTACACGATATACAACTTTTGACTTTGTCGTAAAACGCTCATCTGCCGTCTTTGGCAAAAATCCTGGCATCTGAATTTGTCCGCTTATGCGCCCCTCACCAAGCTGTAAAGTGATCGTCAGCTCACCTGTATCGGAACGTATAATCTCATTTCCATCTACCTCGTAGACAAGTGTATTGGCAGTTCCTTCCTCCAAAAATGAACTATCAACCATCGTATCTGTTCCGCTCTCAACAGCCTGCGCCGTGATCGTCACTGTCTCACCCTCTGGAATTTCTGCTAATTTTTCTGCCGAAACTGTCTCCCCATTATATTGTACAGCCAGACGGCACTCTACAGCCGGCTCAATCATAACATTCAGACTGGCCGGATCAACTCCTGCTGTAAACTGCACCTGATATGTACCTGCAGGCATATTCGCACCACCTGCATCAGTCACGATTGCATTTCCAAAAAGTGATGGATCGGCATTGTATCCATCTGGTGCAAGAGTCACGTTTCGTCTTATTTCATAGTTTTCGCCATTTGGTCCAGTGACAGAAGATACTGCTGCCTCTCTTCCCTGCGATAAAAAGGATACACTCTTTAATGGCAGTGCGCTAGTAAAACTGACAAGCGTATCATAAACAGAAATCTCTGAAGCATCAAGACGATAGCGTCCTGAAATAGTATCAGCTAACGCTCCTATTGCATGAATCATACTCTGGCCATCTGACGCCGTCTGCGCATGAAAGTTAAGATCCGGCCTATCAGTAAGCGCCACTGCCTCTGCACCAATTGCCAGATAATATGTATTCATATGTGTCTGGTTTGGCATCAAGGTTCCATAAAAGGATTCAAACTGTCCCTGCACAGTCCCAGTGTCAATCGTAATCTGATTTGTCGCATCGTCCATAAAACCACCATCTGACAATACAATCAGATAATATTGTGTGGAAGAATCAGTATCTTCATGAGATACTAATTCATTATATCCCATCTGCACTGCACCAAACGGTGTTCCTGCACCCTGCCACGGATTATTTCTCACCTGATCAGCACCTGATTGCGGATTTGTCATGTCAATATCTTTTGCAATCGCTGACGGATCAAAATTTCCCGGCTGCGCCGCCAGCTGTCTTGCAGCATCACTCATATAAATTAAATGAAGTTCATCCTCTTCATTTAAAAGCGCAATAAATGCCTGAATCGCATAATTAGCATTCGAGTAGCGATTCTCATTTGCCATACTAAAGGAATCATCAAAAACAATAGTCACGATCTTTCTTCCTGATGACTCGCTTGCATAGCCAATCGTATTCTGTAAAGGAAAAACTCCTGCTGTCATAAGCGACAACAGGAGCACAAAAAGTATAATTTGTTTTTTCATCCAGCCTCCCCATGCGCATCACATTTGACTGCACTGTTTTGCATCTTTCGACACAGCTTTTTCTTTTACTATAGCACAGCGATGTGTCAAACACAAGGAAGTGATTCTTACGGTTTTTTTAATTTTTTGCGAAGATTACAATTAAAAAATGTTTTATTTTAAATATGAAACAGTCCAGGTTCCAGAGCCAATCTCTGCACAGAAAAGTCCATCCGCTCCTTGTTTCATGCAAAAATCGCCACTTGGATCGTGCGCTTCTTTTTCAAGTATCAATTGTGCAGTTGTGTTACAAAAAAGCTTGACCAGTACACTTCCTCACTTATTTAAAACTGAACTGACTGCATTCTTCCAGCCTGAGTACTTTTCTTTTCTTATATTCTCTTCCATGCAAGGTTTATATGACGTGCGCTGTAGCTTTGTAAAAATTTCTTCTCCCCACAGGCCAAGACGATATCCTGCCGCATAGGCAGGTCCAATAGCTGAAAGCTCCTCTGCGTTTGGTACAAGAACACTAGCACCCAAAATATCACTTTGAAACTGCATCAAATAGGAATTTCTTGTTGGACCACCATCCACACAAAGCTGCTTTACACTAATCTCAGCATCCTCCGACATTGCATTTACAATATCTGTAATTTGATATGCAATACATTCCAGTGCTGCCCGCACAAACTCCGCTTTTTTAGTAGTTCTGCTCATTCCAACAATAGAAGCCTTTGCCTCGCTGTCCCAATATGGTGCACCCAGTCCGCTAAATGCCGGAACCAGATATAGCTTATCTTCCTTTATAGCACGTCTGGCCAGATCTTCTGTCTCTGACGCTGAGCAGATCAACTCTAAATCATCCTTTAACCATGTAATCACAGCACCCGTATAATTTAAATTCCCCTCTAAAACATACTTAACACTTCCGCCAATTTTCCAAGCAAGCGAGGTCACAACTCCATGCGTGCTTATAATTGGTTTTTCACCAATATTCATCATAATAGAAGAACCTGTTCCATATGTTGCCTTAATACTTCCTGGCTGCAGACAACCCTGTCCCAAAAGTGCGCCATGAGAATCTCCCATTACACTGTGAATCGGAACCTTTTTTGGCAAAAGACCTTCAAAATCTGTTTCACCAAAACAAGCATCAGAATCTGTTACCTCTGCCAGGTTTGTCGGATCAATTCCAAATAAATAGCAAAGTTCTTTATCCCATTTCAATTCAAAAATGTTAAATAACTGTGTTCTTGATGCATTGGAATAATCTGTACGATATTCCTTTTTGCCTGTCAGTTTATATACAAGCCAGCTGTCAATTGTACCATGACAAATTTCATGCTTTTGTGCTGCCTGCATTGCTCCCTCTTCATTTTCAAGAAGCCAAGCCAGCTTTGCGGCTGGAAAATAAGGAGAAAGATTCATTCCTGTCTTTTGGCGGATCTTTTCTGCCAGAAGCTTGATAGACTCTCGCTCACAAATTTGTGATGCTCTCGCACATTGCCATACAACTGCCTGCCCATATGGTTTTCCACTTATTCTGTTCCATGCAAGTGTAGTCTCACGCTGATTACTGATTCCTACACCTGCAACACAACTTTTATCAATTCCATCAAGAAGCTCTTGTGTCACCTTAAGCACATTTTGATAAATTTCCTCTGGATCATGTGAAACCCAGCCTTTCTCGTTAATTATCTGCCGATGGGCACAATCTGTGCGGCGCACAATCTGTCCGTTCTCATCAAATAGCAGTGCTTTTGTTCCCTGCGTACTCTGGTCTATGCTTATAATATACGCTGCCATTATTTTGTTCCTTTCAGTGCCTTGACTGCTTTATCTGCAATTCCCTTTGCATTTAATCCATAGTAATCAAAGACCTCCTTTGAGGTTCCTGTTATAACTGGAGCATCTGGAAGCGCCATGTTAATTACCTTTTTAGGACACACTCTAGCTACTGTCTGCGCAACCATCGCCCCAAGACCTCCAAACGGTGAATGTTCCTCTACTGTAATCACGACCTTTGCCCGCTCTGCTACATTTCTCACAGCAGTTTCATCAAGTGGCTTAACACAATACATATCAAGCACACTAGCCAAAATTCCCTGCTCCTTTAATAATGCTGCTGCATCCAATGAAGGGCGTACCATCTCTCCGCATGCGATAATAGCCACATCGCTTCCCTCCTGTAATACAGTTGCCTTATCCATCTCAAAAGGACAATTTTCCTGTGTATATATATCCTCAACTGGATTTCTTCCAACGCGAATATATGCTGGCTTTTCATCCAAAAGAAGAGACTCAATCAGCTTTTTTGTCTGGTGACGATCACTTGGCAAGTAAACACGCATATTAGGAATTGCTGCCATTGATGCTATATCCTGTGCTGAATGATGACTCATTCCTAATGCACCATAGCTGACACCACCACTTATTCCAATTAATGTCACATTTGTATTAGAGTAAGCAACATCTATCTTTGCCTGCTCATAGCTTCTTGTTGAAAGAAAACATGCCGGTGAACAGGCAAACGTCTTTTTGCCGCACTTAGCAAGACCTGCTGAAATACTGACAAGATTTTGCTCAGCAATGCCTGTTTCAACAAACTGTTCTGGAAAGGCATCCGCAAATGGTGTCATAGATGCTGAACCTCTTGAATCAGAGCACAGTACTACAATATTTTTATCTTCTTTTGCTCTGTCCATCAATACTTCACAAATTGCCTGTCTATTTGGAATCTTATTCATGAAGAAGTGCCTCCTTTCGCTTTGCAAAATCTGCTATGATCTGATCATATTCTTCCTGTGTTGGAACCTTATGATGCCAATTTGCCTTATTCTCCATCACGCTTGATCCGAATCCCTTGATTGTGTTTGCAATCACTGCAGTCGGCTGTCCCTTCACGGTCTTCGCCTCCTCAAATGCTGCATTTAACTGATCTAGATCATTTCCATCTGTTACTTCAATCACATGCCAGCCGAATGCACTAATGCGCTCTGCCAACTTTTCATGCCCCATCACATCCTCAGTATTTCCAGAGATCTGAAGATGATTTCGGTCAATGACTGCACACAGATTATCTAACTGATACTGATGACCTGCCATGAAGCCTTCCCATACAGAGCCCTCTGCCAACTCACCATCACCCATTACAGTATAAACGCGGTAGGATCTTTTATCCATCTTTCCTGCAAGTGCCATTCCAACACAGACCGGAAGTCCATGTCCTAACGATCCAGAGTTCATCTCAATGCCTGGAAGCTTGTTGTTTGGATGTCCAATATATTTGGAACCAAATTTCGAGAAATTTGCCTTTACATCTTCCAGATCCAAAAAGCCTTTTGCAGCAAGCACTGCATAGTAAGCCTCAACCGAATGCCCCTTGCTTAACACAAAGCGGTCTCGATCTGGATCCTCTAAACGATCCGGTGACACATTCATCTGGCAAAAATACAGACTAATCAAAATGTCCATCACACTCATATCGCCGCCGATATGGCCACCTTTTCCGGCAACAATAATATCAACTGCATCTTTTCGTAAATCAAAAGCCTTTGCTTTTAAATTTTCCATTCTCATTCACCTCTTAAATATGCTTTTACATCCTCTTCAATCGGATCATACAAATCTGGTGTGATTCCCATATACTTGCATGCCTCATAAAGTCTTGCTACAACATCCTTATGAATTCCTACACAGTGATGAATATAAGGTCCCTCTACGATTTTTGCTTCCAGTCTCTTAATATTTTCAACCTCAACCCACAGATAGGTTCCCATTCCTTTTGGTCCATCAACACCCTTTGCTTTTCCTAACAGCATTGAGTAGTTTCCGTTATCTCCATCAAAGCGGGCAAGTGTCACCTCTCCATGCTTTGCCTCTGCTGTGATGCTTCCTGGATGAGAGAATGCAAGTGGATAAGTCAGCTTTGGCTTTTCCTTTGCAACTGAAATTGGCCATGGTCCACAGTGCTGTAACAGTTCTCCGTTTGCAATGTCTGGATGACGAATTGTCCAATCTGCAAAGAAGCTTCTGGTATCATCGAGTGCTGCTGCCTCAACCAAAAGTGCTGTGATTGCACCGTGAATATCGGTCTCACATACAACCGGAATGCCCTCTTCATTTAACAGCGCATTTGCTGCACATGGCATAATGCCAATTTCCTTTTGTAGCTGATTCCAGCACTGAATTGCAGCTGCCTGGCATCCATACTTTTGGATCAAATTCTTCATTGCAACCTTCAAAGCAGCAACATTTTCAAGCTCATTTTCCTTGATGCAAATCTCCATGTTCTCACGGCAATACTGCATAACCTTTACTACTTCTTCTCCCTGCTCTTTTGCCTTTTTCATCTCATCGGTAAGCTCTGGCATTGGAATTGGTGTCAACTGAATATTAAACTTTTCCAACAACTCACCTTCATTGCACATTGTTGACCAGAATTCATACGGTCTTGTTGAAATCTGAAGAATTCTCATATTGCGGAAGGTCTTTACTACATTACAGACTGCCAAAAAGTCACGGATTCCTCGTTCAAACACAGGGTCATTCAGTCTACAGTTTGTCAGATATGTAAATGGAACCCGAAATCTTCGCAATACCTTTCCTGTCGCAAATAATCCACACTGCGTATCACGAAGACGTACACCATTTTCATCTGGTCTTTCGTCAAGTGGTCCCCATAGCAAGACTGGTACATTCAGTTCCTTTGCCAGTCTTGCACATTCAAACTCTGTTCCAAAGTTACAATGTGCAAGAAGCAAACCATCAATCTTTTCCTTTTTAAATTTCTCTGCAATTCTTTTTCGACCTTCTTCATCATACAGAAGACCTTCCTCATTTACATCCGTAATATCAACAAAATCAACACCCAATTCTCGTAATCTGTCTGCTGTCAATCCACGATATTTTACCGCATCTGGTGCACTAAAAATACTTCTTCTTGTTGGTGCATATCCAAGCTTTATATTTGCCATTTTTTCTCCTCACCTTCCCAGCAAAATCAAATCTTTCACTTTTTTTGCTGATGATATGTTTTAATAATTAACTTCTGGCTTTAGTATATTTCTGTTTCAACTTTATTCCAACAGATAATAAAGTATTTTTCACTTTATTTTTACTTTATTTTATTCAAATTTCTTGTGTATTTTCGATGCATGATGTACAATCACTTTATTATATTTTCTAATCAGGAGGTCTATTATGTCCATTACTGCCAAAGAACTGGCACAAAAACTTGGTCTGTCCCAAACTGCAGTTTCTATGGCGCTTAATAATAAGCCTGGCGTCAGCACAGAAACACGCAGGATGATTATCGAAGCAGCTGAAAAATATGATTATGATTTTACAAAACTTTCTCTTAAAAAAAATAAAGCTGGCAGCATTTGCGCTGTCAGCTATCGTTCTCACAATGCTATTTTATCCTATTCTCCTATTTTCGATACTATGGTGGAGGGAATGGAATCTGTAATACAAAAAGAATGTTATAAATTAAAAGTTGTCAATTTCTATGAAAAGCGTGACAACCTAGATCATTATCTGGAGGATTTACGCGCAACTGATTGTGTGGGCATTCTATTATTTGGAACAGAAATGCGAGAGGAAGTCGTCAGACCTTTTTTTAAACTTCCGTTCCCTGTTGTCATCATGGATGCCTATTTTGAAGGACTTGACTTTACCTATGTTTTGCCAAACAACCGACAAGGTGCATATCTTGCCACTGACTATTTAATCAGCAGATGCTTAAAACAGCCTGGATACCTTCAGTCCTCATATCCGCTTCGAAATTTTTCTGAACGTCAGGAGGGATTTTTCCGTGCGGTGCAGGATAATGGAATGTCACGCTCTCGCTGCATAATCCATCAGCTTTCTCCTACAATTGACGGTGCTATGGCAGATATGCTCGCCATTATTGACCGCGCCGATACACTCGCTGACTGCTATTTTGCAGACAACGATTTAATTGCAATTGGTACCATTAAAGCGCTGAAACTGCGTGGCTTTCGCGTACCAGAAGATATCGCTGTAGTGGGCTTTGACAATATTTCTGAGGGACGCATAATTGATCCTGCACTGACCACTATCTCAATTCCAAGACACTATATGGGAGAGGTGGCTGCCCGTGAACTTCTCTCTCAAATTGAAGAGTCCAAGCAGCACACCTGTAAAATTGAAGTCTCCGCAAAACTTGTGAAGCGATTCTCAGTGTAAGCAACCCTTACTGCTGATATGTCGATAAGAAATCACGCAAATTGTTTAATGATTCCTCAAGTATCTCAATACGCGGCAGATATACAATACGGAAATGGTCTGGCTGCTTCCAGTTAAAGCCACCTCCATGTACGATCAGAACCTTCTTCTCCTTTAAGAAATCAAGAGCAAATTTCTCATCATCGACGATATTGAAGCGTTTTGTATCGATCTTTGGGAAGGCATAAAAAGCTGCCTTGGGCTTTACAACACTGATGCCAGGAATATCATTTAATACCTTATAGATATACTCTCTTTGCTCATAAATACGGCCGCCTGGTATAATATAATTATTTACGCTCTGATATCCTCCGAGTGCAGTCTGTACGATAGACTGTGCCGGAACGTTGGAGCAAAGTCGCATGTTAGAAAGCATGTTTAAGCCTTCAATATAATCCTTTGCCATCTCCTTCTTTCCGCTTAAGATCATCCAGCCAATACGAAAACCTGCAATCATGTGAGATTTAGAAAGGCCGCTGAATGTTACGCAAAACAGATCTGGTGCCAACGATGCAATTGAGATATGCTCTTCTCCATCCATAACAAGACGATCATAAATCTCATCTGAGAAAATGATTAACTGATGCTCTCTTGCAATTTTTACAATCTCCATCAATACTTCCTTTGGATATAATGCGCCAGTCGGATTGTTTGGATTAATTAAAACAATGGCCTTTGTACGGTCTGTTATCTTCTTTTTAATATCATCCATATCAGGATACCATTCTGCCTGTTCATCACAAATATAGTGAACAACCTTTCCACCGGCAAGTGTAGCTGTTGCTGTCCACAGCGGATAATCAGGTGACGGAATTAAAATCTCATCTCCCTCATCAAGAAGTGCCTGCATAGACAGATTGATAAGCTCACTGACGCCATTTCCTGTATAGATGTCATTGATCGTAACATTCGGAAGATTCTTTAACTGTGCATACTGCATGATTGCCTTTCTTGCTGAGAATAAGCCCTTAGAATCAGAGTATCCCTCACACTCAGTAAGCTGCTGGCGCATATCAAAGATAACCTCTTCTGGTGTACGAAAGCCAAACGGTGCCGGATTTCCGATGTTTAATTTCAGAACATGCATACCTGCATCTTCCATTCTCTTTGCTTCCTCTACAACCGGTCCTCTCACATCATACAATACATTGTCCAGCTTTGATGATTTATTAAATGTTCTCATACCGTCTTCTCCTATACTCCATGAATTTTTACTCTGCTGCTCTTTTACCGGATGACTGTCTGCTGTCATTGCCACATCATCGCCTTCAAGCCACAGATAATCTACCTCAAGCGCCTGCGCCAAAACCTTTAAAATATCACGCCTTGGCTCTGTCTTGCCACTTACATATTGACTCATATGGCTCTTGCCGATCCGAATGCCGACCGGCTCTCCAAATGGCTGTGCCAGACGAATAACATCTGCCTGTTTTAGCCCCTTTAATTCCATAGCCTCTTTCAATCGCTCTGCAAATGCTGCCATATCCACTCCTTATTATCTTAGTTCAATTTCCTACATGCACACTATAGCACGGCAGCCGTAAAAGTTCAAGTTTTATTTTCAAAGTTCAGTATCTTGAACTTTTTTATTTTTTTCCGAAACTGACAACTTGCGATGTATTTTTTGTTGTTTTTTTGTCCTTTTCGCGCATAGTCCAAAATCACTTTTTGCTTTATAATAATATGTAGTGTATTGTATATCTTTACACTACTATTTCATTAAGGAGATGTTCTGCAATGACTCTGAAATTGAGACATGATTCTTCTGGTTATCTTACATGCGAACATGTAAGTGTTTTCTATCTTTTAATGCTGAATTCCGGTATTATGGGTGCTTACACATATGTTGTACGCGGCGGTGTTTTCTGTAATGCACAGACGGCAAACTTTTTGATGCTGGGAATTTCACTTGGAGAGGGCAACTTTAAGCACGCACTTTTCTATTTTATTCCAATATCTGCTTATGTTCTTGGTGCGATTGCCTCTGAGATTCTCCCTACACCAATAAAGCACTACGGCCTGTTTCGCTGGGACACTTGGCTTGTTGGATTTGAAGCACTTATTCTTTTTATAATTGGATTTATTCCAACAACAGTACCAGATCCTGTTGTTCAGGTCGCTGTTAACTTTATTGCCTCAATGCAGTATAATACATTCCGTCAAGCTGAGGGTATTCCGATGGCAACAACCTTCTGCACCAACCATATTCGTCAGGTTGGAATTGGCGTTGCAAAGCTATTTAGAAAGCATGATCAGAAAGGTTTTCATCGTGGTATGGAACATCTTGGCATGATTGTCTGCTTCTGTGTTGGTGCTTTCTTACTTTCAGTCTTCTGTAAATTTATGAATGAAAAATCAATCTGGATCGCTCTTGTTCCTCTTTTAATTCTTTTCTACAGACTCGCTCATGCGGATCTGACCTGGGAACACGATCTATTAAACAAGAAACCGGCTGGCCACTAAGGCTCGCCGGTTTTTTTGTAATTTGTAAATTGTAACTGAATTGCAGCTGTTCATAATCATGTCAAATCGTAGTTACTATAAATTTACATTTTGTCTGTCCCGTACCATTTTTTCTGTCAGACGGCAGATCGCCATTCCACTGTCTGGACGCACAAATTTTCTTTGTGCCAGCTTCATTGTCTCACAAAGCTCCTTACCCTGTATTCTATTCACTGCACGAATCAGCTGCCCCTTTGTTTTTTTCACACCTATGCTCATGCCGCATGATTCAAAAAATTCAAGATTTCTTGTTTCACAGCCTGGAATTGCCATTGCATGTATAAATGGTATATTGGCAACTGCAGCCTCTGTACTTGAAAGACCACCAGGCTTTGTAATACACACATCACTTGCCTTCAGATAAAGTGCCATCTGCTTTGTAAATCCAGTCAATATAACACAATCATCATCGCCAACAATTTTTTGCAGTGTCTCATACAGTACCTTATTATTTCCGCATATAATAATCAACTTTGTCTGACGCTGATTTTCATTCTCGTTCTTACGTTTTTTCTCAAGCTTCTTATTTTGCTTTTTGCACCAACGATACAAAAGCTTAATTGTTTTCACAATTCCGCCAGCTCCCATGCTGCCTGCACTTACAAGCAGATAAAATGTATCCTCCTCTAATCCAAGCTCTTTTCTGGCTTCCTCTTTTGAAACCTTTTTAGCAAACTCCTTTCGAACAGGAATGCCAAGTGATTTTATCTTTTCTTCTGGTATTCCTCTTCTTAAAAAATCATACCTTACATGTCTTGATGGAATTACATACGCATCACAATTAGTTTCTTCCGTAAATGGGGTACACACATAGTCAGTCGCGACAAAAATCGTTGGAGGAAGATTGATCCCTTTTGCCTTCATCTGCGTTACCATCTCCGCCGGAAACAGATGCGGCATTAAAATCGCGTCATATTTATTTTCCTTTAAATACTTATCCATAACAGGAACCATCTGTGCATTTACAAAATAGACTGGTGAACGCCATGGCAGTCTGCGGTAGGCATCACCAATTTTATAAACACAGCCAAATAATGTCGGAGATATCTGCACCAGCCGTACATAGACAACGTCGATAATTTTGGCTAGCTTATTAGTTTTTAATGTATATGGATTCAATACATCTGCACTGTGACCACGCGCCTCTAACGCTTCCTTCATCGCACTTGCTGCTGCATTATGTCCTCCGCCTGTACCGCACGATAAAATTAATACTCTCATATGGTTTTCCTCCTTCTTTCCATCATTATGATGTATAATACCAGATTGCTACGTACTTTGCACTCCCGAACTCTTCATAATAATGCTACCATATCCATTTTAAAATGTCTACACTTAACTTTCTGCTTGCCATTCAGCCTGAATAGTGCTATAAAAAAGAAAAGCAGCTTTGCTGCAATTTATACGGAAAGGCATGGTATTTTTTTTATGAAAACAATTCGTTTTTCAATCTGGGAAGATGGTGAATACACCTGGCCTCAGGGCTACGGATTCGTTCCGTTTCTGACTGGCTATCTTCATGAAGACAATAAAGAGCGTCCTTGTGTGCTCGTTGTTCCAGGAGGCGCCTACTATATTGCATCACCAACAGAGGCAGGCATTGTCGCTCTTGATTTCTACCATAAGGGTTATCAGACTTTTGTTCTCACCTACACGACAAATCTGCTTGGAACGATCCCTCTTAAGGATCAGCCAATGCGTGATCTTGCACGTGCTGTTCGCATTGTCAGAAGCCGTAGCAATGAATACAGCATCAAGCCAGACTGCATTGCAACATGTGGCTTTTCTGCCGGCGGCCATCTGACTGCCAGCGAGGGCGTACATTATAATGATATTGAAGAAAAAAATCCACTCTATAGTAATGTCAGTGCAAGACCAGATGCAATGCTTCTATGTTACCCTGTTATTACCTCTGGTCCTTATACACATGAAGGCTCCATGCAAAATCTGCTTGGTGCTAACCCAACAGCAGATGAATTAAAATATATGTCTCTTGAGACACAGGTAACTTCACAGACACCTCCTAGCTTTCTGTGGCAGACTGTAACTGATGAAGTAGTTCCTGTTGAAAACAGTTATCTTTTTGCTGATGCCTGCAAGAAAAATGGTGTTTCCTTTGCTCATCATGTTTTCTCACAGGGTCCTCATGGACTTTCTTTGGCAACAGCTTCCTGGGCACAGGGAATCTTCGGTGAACTGTATACACTAGATCCATTCAAATATACTATTGATGCGATTAAAGCTGGTACTGCCAATGTTGACGTATCCAAAGAAAAGCTGGCAGATTTAGAAAGAGAATTTCCAAACCATATGCCTGGTAATCCTTGTTCACGTGAGCCTAACGCAGAAGTTTCCATTTGGCCTTGTCTTGCAGATGCATGGCTTCGCACACAGTGGTTACTCTAATATATTGTCTGCATATTAAATTACAACATATCAGCAGCTAGTCAATTTTCTGTAATATAGTAACAATTATGGCTGCAGTCATTTGCAAACAGCCTGCTTTTCATTTGTTTTTTATAGTCTTTTTCGCAGGCTGATTGTTCTAAAATATTAAGAGCATTTTTTAATTGGCGGATATCTTCTATGGTATCCGCCGTATAATTTCCCCGGCTTACAAGCTTAATATGAGTAATGCCTGCATCTCGCAGCTGCCAAAGTGCACACAGACCACATCCGCTTTGTCCAAGCACAAAATCCTCTCCTGCATTTTCCAGATCTGCCTGATCTGGCTGTCTCTTATAATTCAAAATATCTGCTTGTTCTGTTCTTATAAGTCTATAAGGTAGACGGCAGGCAGGTGCTAATTCATCACAATGAAGACTGCTGCAAAATGCACCTGTAAAATGACAAAGCTCATTTAATGCAAAAGCTTCATACTCGAGCGGCTGTTTTGGATACTGCATTTTTTGATAATCAATACAGCTTTTCATCTCCTGCGGTGTTACCTTACGATGAAAAATAATCCGCTTTGCACCAAGACTCCTCATCTCATCAATCATTATATGATTTGATTCCGACATTTCACCACTTACATGAATTTCTGCCGGAACTGTCAGATTCTTTTTTAAAAAGACAAGCAGCGCCATATCTCCAACAATAAATGTCGAAAAACCCATATGAAACAAACGCTTAATAAGTGCTTCTATCATCGGATATTGATGAGGTGCATAAAATAATCCATTTAACGCTACTGTGACTATTTTTTTCTTTCTTCTGACAAGTGCTGCTAAGATCTCCATTTCACTTTCAGATCCGATCTGCACGTTATAATAAAGCACCTCTCTGCGATTTAGTGGATATGTCAATCCTCCGTTTTTCATCCATTCATATGGCACATAACCGCAAAAAAATTCATCTGCCCCTGCTTCCACATAAGGAAGATAATCATCAACAGAGCCTAATCCTGCCGTAATTTTCATAGCTTTGTCCCCTTTGCCGAATCGTTTTTTAATGGTGCATTTAAAAATCCAGCCACAATACGAACTCCTTCTTTTTCTATTCTAATCAAATCATTATATCCAAAAATACTGTTATACCGCCCTGTCATGCAAAGAAAATCAGGATACTCAAATGCATATGTCATACATTCACAATGGCAATCATCAACTGCTTTCTGCCTTCCTCTGCTGCCTCTGTAAAGCATTGCCAAAAGCGGACACCATCCAGAAGTATTCATTTGAAAATATGGAAAATGAAGCGTCATGCCAATCATACTGTCTGGCGTAAAAAATGATTGATCAATGCCGCTGTTTTGAAGTGACACACGCGTTATATTAAAATGCTTGGCAAGATACTGTCTGTAAAATGGAGCATCTATCTGACTTTTTTCTTTACTAAACTCATTGTCATTTCTATTAACATAGTTCATTCTTGTGTCACGTCTTTGTTTTGACAAAAGGCAGCCAAGCGTCAGCAAAAACTGATTCGGATATTTTTTTCTGATCAGACCTGCCATTCCCCAATCATTTATTACAAGCTCAGTTTTTACACATTTATTTTGACACCAATCTGAAAGAAACTTTAATATTTCTTCTATTTTTATAAGGTCTTTTTCTTCAACAGGTGCAAACACACAAACAGGGAAAATATGATCACCCCATGTCTTTTCAAGCATAGCCTCTAACTGTGTCTTTTTAGGAAACAGATGAAAACAATATGCATTTCCAATATAAAAATATTTTGGTACACGCCATGCAATCTTACATAAATCTATATCAATCCATCCACTGCTTTCCCAATAAAGAGAAATAAAATCCTTAAGAGGCTTTGACAGATATGCCTGATACCAGGCCGGGTTATCTAGCTCAATGCCATCTACTCGCTCTGTCAGTGACTTCTTTGTTTCATTAGGTACTTGTGTCCATGCTGCTCGCTGTTTCTTTAATGTATCTGAATAAGTTTGTTCCTTTTCTGACGGATAGCCAACTAATGCCTTTGACATATCTGCCTCTGTCTCATCCAGCTTTAAATATATATAATTCAGATACTCCTTATTAAAGCGTTCCGTATATATACGGTATTCTTCGTTTTTTACATCAACACGAATCTCGCAGACAAGCCCCTCCATCTGTTTTTGCGGCATCAATTCAATTTTTACAACGTCCCGTGTACAATTTAGTATCACTTCATGATAGCTTCTTTTCTGAAACTGAAAAAAGGACAGCACTATGTTGCGTTGCTGTCCTGCATCTGATAATTGCTGTACATATTTTTGTGCCTGTTCTTTTAACAGACGAAAGGTAAAATAATCAGGTGACAGCTCCAAAAGGCGAATCTCTTTTTCATCTGTCTTTGTCTTTATTTTGCCTGATAAAATCGCAAATGGTATCATCCTAAACCTGCCTTTGCCATCACACGCCTAATGCATGCTATTTATTTTTGTTTTTAAAATGCTCCCACACTAGATAACCTGCAAGGCCAAGCGCCATGATGTAGCCGAGAAAACCAAGCGCTGGTATTCCAAATAGGTGCGGCTGCATTTGTGTGGTACATAAAATACTTGATGCCAGAAGAAGTGCTGCTATAACAAGTCCCATAACCATCTTTGAGACAAGCTTTTCAAGCATCTGTGACAAATCCTCTGTCGCATGAAGATCAAGCTTTATTCTCGTCTCATTATTTCGATAGCTCTGTAAAAGATCTGCCATTAGTACGGGAATGTCCATTGCCCTGTTAATGGAGCGATACAGCTGGCTTCCCTCATTTTTGAGTTCTTCCTTCCAATTTACATTTTCCCAAAATGATGCCGAAATACGTCCCGACGCTACCTCCACGATATTGACTTGAGGACTTAAATCTGCAATTACACCCTCAATTGTCGTCATTCCTCTTGCGAGAAGTGTCAGCTGTGCCGGCATTGCAAGCTCATTGGCACTCATTATCTCTATTAGCTCTGTTAAAAGTGCAGCAATGTCAATACTGCCGATATCCAGCGTGCCGTAACGCGTCATAAGACCTTCAATATCGGTATACAAGCGGATTCGATTTGGTTTTCCATGAAAAATGCCAAGCGCCAGTATCACATCCACTAACTCAGAATTATTTCCTCTTGCGATTGCTTTTACTGCCTTTGCTATCAGACTTTTATCTCTTGGCGTGAGGCGCCCCATCATTCCCATATCAAGCCAGACAATTTTTCCACCGCGAATCCTAAGATTTCCCGGATGTGGATCAGCATGGAAAAATCCATCCTGCATAATCTGACGCACATAATTGTCAGCAAGCTTTTCTCCTATTTCAACTAGGTCATAGCCTTCCTGTTCTAGTGTATGCGTATCTGAAACGCTGTAGCCATCAATATACTCCATGACAAGAACCTGTGCTGTTGTCAGCTCACTGTACAGCTTAGGAGACGCAACAAAAACGACATTCTCATTGTTTTTTGAAAATGTTTCCATATTTGCAGCTTCACGAAGAAAATCCATTTCCTCTTTAGCTGCTGACCAAAACTCACTTATCACTCGCTCTAAATCAACAAGACCTTTCAGGGCAGGCGGCACAAAACGAAGCATACGCTGCATCATGGCAACATCTCTTTCCATGGTGCCATAAATGCCGCGCCTTTGAACCTTGAGAACCACATGCTCACCACTTTTAAGAAAGGCTTCATGAACCTGCGCAATCGAAGCAGACCCGATTGGAGTCTTTACAATTGATGCAAAAACATCCTCCGGGTCTTTTTTGTATGCTTCGTAAAGTACAGCCCTAACCTCATCATATGGCATTGGGCTGACCTGAGAGCGCAGCTTCTGCAGCTCTTTGCAATACTCAGATGAAATTAAATCTGTTCGTATTGAAAGAATTTGTCCCAGCTTTACATAAGTTGGTCCTAGTTCTTCTAATATCTCACGTACTTTTACCGGCGTTATCCCTTTTGTAATGCGATAACGCCGCAGTATCTGCATGATTTCAGAAAGTCTCGATCTGTCTTCTCTCTCACTCATCCTGTGTATTCTCTTTTTGCTCTGCCTTTTGTTCTTCATCCTGTGGTGCTTCTGCCTTTGCCTCTTTATCCTGTGGCTTAGCTGCCTTATTTAACAGCTCCTTTAAAGCATCAATCTGATCTGGTGTCATCGCTGACAGCAGTTCCTCAACAGAAGCATCCTTTTTTTTCTTATTATCCAAGGTTTCTTTAATGTTGTGTTTAAGTTCCTCGTTTAACACCTTTCCCTGCTCTACGGTCAGGCTTCCCTTTTTTACGAGTTCATCTGCAACATCCTTTGCCTTCTCGGTTGTCACTGCTGCTGCACCAATACCTGCCAAAACTACATTCTTTACAAGATCTGTTACCTTAAAATCCATACTGTTACCTGCCTTTCTGCTTGTGTTAAATTTATAATCCAAAAAGCTGTGCCAATTTAGGGAAGAAAATTAATCCGCCTACAATGGCTGCCGTGATGGCTGCTACAAGCACAGCACCTGCCGCTGTGTCTTTCGCTAAACGTGCCAGCTCTTTGTGTTCCTCTGTCACCAGATCAACTACTGCTTCTATTGCAGTATTGACCTGCTCAAGTGCAATGACCATTCCACATAATATAAGGCAAATGCCCCATTCGGTCACTGTCAGTTTTAATGTGACACCAAAAACTACAACTAATACAACTACTGAATAATGTATCATCATATTTCGTTCATTTTTGATGCCGTCAAATATACCTCGAAATGCATAGGCAAAACTTAAAACAAGCTCTTGCTTTACATCTAAATGATGATGTGCCGCATCTAATGCCTCTGCTGCAAAGTAATGACTAATAACCTCAGTATATAAAATCAAATACATTACTGAAACGCAAAATCCACCAATAACGTCAGTTGCATAATGCACGCCAAGATAAATTCGACTGCAGCCAACTAAAAATACAATCAGCGCATTAAGCACTGTAAACGCATATCTTTGACTTTTTTTCAAGTCTGCCTGCTTAAGCATATATGCAAGAAATCCATAAAATGACGCTGCCACCATGGCATGTCCACTCGGAAAGCTATAACCACTCTCCATAACAAGATGCATCTCCTGCGGCGGACGTATTCTCATAAAACTACCCTTGATTGCTACATTCAAAAGGACTGTCAAAATCAAATTTCCAAGCAAAGCTATAAAATATTTACGCTGCTTTAAAATATGAATCATCGAAAGACTTATTACTAAAAGTACTACTGGATGAACCATGTTAGTCATTATTTTGAAAAATCCTGTCGCTGCGCTGCTCTCAAATGACCTTAAAATATGATACGCTGCAACATCAATCGGTGCAGTCACATATGATCCACTGATATCAGCCGCCAATAGTCCAAATAAAACTGCACATACGACAAGCGTTGGAATCTTCCACAATTTTCCTTTTTTATATTTCACTACATCACCTGCCTGTCTTTTCTTTTGTCGTCATTATAGTACAGCACGGCAAAAATGGCAAGACCATATTCTTCCAAAAAGTATATCATTTAAGTAAAATCCTACATGGAAAAACATATTAAACCATGATATACTAGCGCTGCTTCTGCATTTTATTATTGTTTTTGGGGAGGTTTTTCTTATGAAGCAGAAAAAATTTGACTGGGGGTACTTTCTAAAGCACATTGCAATTATTGCGATACCAGTAGCCCTCCAGAATCTGCTCACCACCACAGGCAGTATGGTTGACACCATTATGCTGGCTTCTATCGGAGAAAAAGCGGTCGGTGCTGTCGGATTATGTGCTCAATTTTCCAGTTTGATGTTCTCTGGATACTGGGGTTTTATTGGCGGAGGCATGCTGTTTTTCGCTCAATACTGGGGAGCAAAGGATCATGATGGAATTACTCGCTCTTATGGAATGACGCTTCTTTTTATGATGACCGTTGCTCTTGTTTTTGCAGGTCTTGCAATCGGAGTACCTTCTTTTATCATGGGAGTCTACACCGACAAGCCAGAAATTCAGGCGATTGGTATTTCTTACCTTAGGATTGTTGGCTTTGCGTACCCGCTCCAGGTTTTGTCAATGGCAATGAGTGCACTGCTTCGTTCCATCGAACGCGTGAAAATTCCGCTTTATGGCGGCATCGCCTCTGTTATCGCCAATTGCTTTTTTAACTATCTTTTCATTTTTGGAAAATTTGGACTTCCAGAAATGGGTGCCGCTGGTGCTGCTGTCGGAACTGTTCTTGCCGGTGTTGTGAATCTTTTAATTTTGATTGGATTTATCCTTCATCAAAGGATTCCATTTGTCTTGGAATTTTCCAAACATTTTTGCTGGACAAAGGAATCTCTGCAAAATTACCTGATCAAGTGCTTCCCAATCATCTGCAACGAAGTTCTGATTGGTGTTGGAAATATGATGATTAACGTTGTTCTGGGACGTCAAAGTGAACAGGCAATCGCTGCCGTCGCTGTCTTTCGTACTATGGAAGGTCTCGTCATTGCATTCTTCAGTGGTTTCTCCAATGCAGCCTCAATTCTCGTTGGAAAAGAAGTTGGTGCCGGCAATCACGAGCTTGCCTTTGAGCGCGCTAAACGTCTGGTTTATCTGTGCAGCGCCATTATAAGCATTGCCTGTCTGACACTTTTACTCGTTCACAATCCACTTCTTCATACGCTCGGACTTTCAGGAAAATCATATAAAATTGGTACTGGCATGCTTATCATTTACAGCATTGCCGCCATCATCCGTATGGGAAACTGGGCACAAAACGACACCTACCGTTCTGCCGGAGATGCCGCTTTTGGTTCCATTATGGAGATTACATTCATGTATCTTATGGTGCTTCCGTTTGTATATCTTTCTAATTTTTATTTTCATGCACCATTTCTTCTCGTGTTTGCGTTCTGCTATATTGATGAGCCGATCCGCTACATTATCATGCAGTGTCATCTCTACTCTGGAAAGTGGATTCGTCCTGTATCAGATGCCGGACTTGCCACCATTGATGAGTTTAGAAAGCAGCACCACATTGAAGTTAAAAGTCAGAATCAATCACATAATAAAAGTTAATTTCATTTGTGATTGACTTAACTGCTAGTTTAATTATGTGATTTACTATATTTTTTCGATTTATCATGATTCGTTGTCATTACGCTTTTTCAAACGCTGGTTCAGCTTTTGTGCCTCTCGATTTCCCTTCGTCCACGAATACAGGGAAATAATGAAAAAGATAATGGCAACGGATAATGCCATCATAGCAACCTGCAGTGGCTCATGAATATCAAACCATCCAAACAAGCTGCCACCACCAAGCACAATCCCATTCATAATCAGATAGTGAATGGCAATGCGAATCACAAACTCTTTTCTTGTCATGCTGCGATCCCAAGGATAAATCAGAGAAGAAAGTGCTCCTAAAAATGACAATAATGGAATCTGCCACAAAAGAGAGGCTGGAACCGTGTCATAGTCTCCGTTTAATACTGTCATAGCAACCGCCGCAAACAGCGACCACGCTGTAATTTCATAAAATTTATTCAAAACGAACTCGAATTTTGTCATGTTCCTTCTCCCTTCTAATTTTTTAGTCCTAATCGAACCTTTAAAAGTGAAACGTATTGTCTGGATATTACGACATGCTCTTTGTTTGTCATGCAGGCATCCATGCGTCCTTGAAACATTGGACTAAAATGATCGACCTTTGATAAATTTACGATGACTGATTTTGAGACTCTGAAAAAATCTGCATTTCCATACTGCTGCTCTAACTCATACAACTTTGAATGAATTTCAAACACTTTTGTATCCAGATAGGCAAACACACGATTGTCAACTGCCTCAAAATAGCAGATATCGCGAAGCTGTACTTGATGCATTTTTTCTCCGTCAAATACCGTCAATTTTTCCTGATCGGATTGGAGTGCCTTAAGAAGTCGACTGATTCTTTCATCTATTCCACGGCATCGGATGATGACTTCCTCTTCCTCCTCTGCCGAACACTCCTGTATTGTTACTTTCATAAATTCCCCTCTCTCAGACCTTTAGCGATCTTTTAATTTTCTTCTTTTTGCGATTGCAGCTGCAATTGCGATGACAACCACTGCCCAAGCAATCAATAGTAAAATCTGTCCCAATATACTGATTGTCTGTGCGCCATTTTTTAGTGTGACACCCATCTGTTCGAAAAATACAGTCTGTACGGTATCTGACATTCCTGCAAAAACTGTTTTAGATGCACTTTGCATACAAAATCTTCGCATCAGAGCAGTTCCATGAATCACTGGAAGAAGTTTTACCACATTTTGAAGCCATTCAGACATGGACGCCACTGGAATGTAAGTACCACCCAAGAAACCTACAAGTGTACCAGCCACAGTCAACATACCACTCCATGCACTTCCTGTGCGTATAAACAATGCTGCCAAATAGCCAATTGCTGAAAATACAAACGTATTTAATGCAATCACACCAACAAGTGATACCAGATCAACAATTCCAAGTACTGGATGTCCTTTTAATGCAAAGAACCCTTCTCCCACTGCCAATGTCGTAAGGCAAATCACCATACCACTAACCCAAGCTGACAAAATATAACCCAGTGACAGATAAAAACGACTTGCTGGTGTCACATAAAATGAACGTAACCGTCCTCTTTCTTCATCCTCTACCATTGCACCAATCGCAGTTAGCGATACTGTTACGCTGTTAATACCCAGAATACCACCCATGATCCACAATTGAACCAGCCACGAGGCATTTTTTGCATTTTCCTCTGCTGTGCCAGTTCCATATTGGTTCAATGCGTCAAGCAAACCCTCTGATGACGACTCTCCAAGAAAGACAACCATAATGGCAAGCAAAATCAGTGCTGATAATATCGAAAAAAAGACAGCACTTTTGTTTCGAAAATAAATTAACAGATTTCTCTTTGTCATTGCTTTGATCTCTCTCATATGTTGCCTCCTTTCAAGCTCTTTCCAGTAACTGCCAGAAACACGTCATCCATGGTACCCTGCTGCAACTCAAAGCCTTCAAGCTGATCTGATAACTGATTTAAAATTGGGATTGCTTCCATGCTGTTTTCTAATACACGGATCTCTGATTTTGCTGTTATCGGTATTGTATCATATATTTTTTCATTATCAGAAGTAAGTGTGTGTTTCTCTTGTTTATAATACAACGTCAGTGTATCCTTTGCGTAGCGCATTTTTAATTCCTGTGGTGTTCCAAACTCACAAAGTTTTCCTTTGTCGATAATGGCGATATGACCTGCCGCTGCTGCCTCTTCCATGTAATGGGTTGTCAGAAAAACCGTCACCTGATCCTCGCACTGAAGTGATTCTACGCTGTTCCAAACTTGCTTTCTCGTAGCCGGATCAAGACCAGTTGTTGGCTCATCCAAGAACAAAACCTCTGGATCGTTTAGCAGTGCTGCCGCAATCTCACATCGCCTCTTTTGTCCACCGGAAAGTTTTGCATAACGCCTCGTGTAGATATCCTCCAAATGAAGCTTTTCGCAAACTGTCTGAATGCGTTCCTTTTGCCATGCACGCTTTGTCTGATACATTGCTGCGCGTACCTGCAAATTTTCCTTAACCGTCAGTCGATCGTCTAACACATTCTCCTGCCAAACCACACCTATTTTCTGACGAATCTCTTCATCATGTACTCCAACCTGCTGTCCTCCAATCCAAATCTCTCCATCTGTCGGAGAAAACAGCGTGCACATCATGCGAATCGTTGTTGATTTTCCAGCTCCATTTACACCGAGGAAACCAAACAATTCCCCTTTTTGCACGGTAAAACTAATGTCATCGACGGCTTTGATTTCAGCGAAGTACTTTTTTAGATTTTTTATGGTGATCTCTGATTGCATATGCGTTCCTCCCTTATATATTCACGGGCTATCTAAGTTACGAAAGGCTTCGAACGAGGAATCCGGCTGCGAAGCAGACGATTGCCTCAGTAAAGCACAATCATCGAAACCTCTGCCAAGTTTTTCAAAAGTCTGCTTTGGTTACGGCGTCGCCTGAGTACTGATATCTCATGAATATCATTCACTAATATAAGGATAGCGAAATTAGGAATATACGACAAGCAATTCACGGCAAGATGCGCAAAGGCAGCGGTAAGATGCAAATTGCGCACCTTATCGCTGCCGAAAGGTTTTCTATCTATTATTTAAGGTGTACCTCCGCTCCCTCTCTCCAGATCTGCACGGCCATATACGGCTTTGCTTGAAGTGTTACCTTGAATTTACCTTGGAATCTGCCGCGATCTTCAATTGTCATGTTCCAAGTATCGAGCACGCGCACATGCCAGCTTGACTTATCGTCGAAATGAAACTCACGGAAGGTTGGACGCATAAAGCTGTAATAAATCAGATAATATTCCTTGCAGCCACACTCGGCCTCTCCAGGCGTAATCTCCTGCGGCACAGCACACACTTCATCCCACGTGCGCGAATATGGCATCAGACCAAGACCTGGTGTTTCCTTTAAACGATCTAATAAAAAGCCAAATCGCTTGTGACTCTCGCCATGAAGAATACCGCCATGTGACCACCACAAAATATTTTCCTTATTTAAATAGGTCTCTCCGTGACCTGGATAGCCGCCCCTGCAGGCTGCCTCCCAGAATCGGCGAAGCATCTCTTCTCCTGTCAGATTTCCCCATCCATGCTGTATATCACCCTCATAAGCAATTTCGTCAAGCACAACAGGCTTATGATAACGCTCACGGAGTTCATTTGTAATTTCAGAACTCTTATATAAATCAGTGCGCTGTACGCTGCAATGTGTAATCCACGGTCTTGAAAAATCGTACAATGACACACAGTTATGTATGGAACGCATATGATGATATGGATCCTTTTCACACAGAATTGATGCATATCGCTCCCAATCCTGAATTGCTTTATGTGGCATCAGATCATACTCATTTGCCAGTGACCACCATACATTTGCAAAAGCACTAAAGCGAGCAACTGCATAGTTCCAGTAAAGATCGTCCTGCTCTTTTGTCATCTGCGAAAAGCCCCAGCGGTCATACGGATGCATCATAATCAGGTCTGCCTCTATTCCAAGCTCACCAAGACGACGAATACAATTTTCAATATGTTGAAAATGCTTTGGATTAAAGCGTGTGAAATCCCAGTGATTGCCCTCGGTCTTTCCGGTATAATCCCAGAAATTTTCCGGTGTCAGCACACTCGAATCCATAGGGTTACCCTCATATGGGTAGGAGCGCGGCTCACGCAGGTTATAATCATAGTGTTTCGGAAAAATACAGAAACGGATCTTATTAAATGCACTGTTTTTGAGTGTATCAAATGTTTGCTCAATTAATTCATCGCTCTGTAGCTCCCACACATAACAGGTTGTTCCAATTGAATAATATGGCGTGCCATCCTCGTAAGCCATATGATAAGTATTTGCAACGCGCACTGGCCCATGAGCGTTCTCCTTTGGCTTTATAACTGTAAAATGGCCTTCATATTCTTTGCCAAATGTGGTCTGAATCTGATAGGTATACTCTCCCTCAAAGGATGGCATAAAACGAATACGGTAAATGCCATCTCCATCATAAAATCCATCACATGATACGGTCTCATTTATGCTGTGAAATGTTCCCGTCACACGCTGCTCGGTAAACGGATTGCCCTCCTTTGGGCCATCAAGTGCTACCTCATAAATTCCCCATCGGTTGCAGGTGTCCATACCAGACTTCTGCATTTTTTCTTTAAAATTCTCCATTCTACATCTTTTCCTCCTGTTTTTTTTATTTTATGTTCTTAGTAGATTTTCTATATTAAAATACTGACTCTTTATTGGTTTATTTTTCACTTTATCTGACTTAATCTCGTGATCTCTGTCGTCAGCATTTCAATTTCTCTCGTATATTTTTCTTTTCTTTCCGTAAGCAAGCCAATTTTTTCAAAACTTCCCATGGTATCCGCATCTTCGATCTTTAAAAAGCCTTTTGCCACTGCATCTGGAAGCACAAACTTCTTTGTACCGGCTGAAAATTCCACGGTGAGATATTTGCCACTTTGCTCTGCTACTGTTCCTGCCCCATAGCGAATGTTTTTTACGGTCATGCCAGTAAGATCTGGCAGTGAATTTTCTTTTAACTGAGCGTCCACCTGCTCAATCTGTTCCTTTGCCTCATCACGCTGTGATGCTAGTTCCTGTATCCGAATTTGTCTGTCCTGCTTTTTCTGCTCGATGCTGCTTAATTTTGTTTTTTTACGAACTGGAATATCGCCATACAAATTATAGGCATGCGCGCAATAAATGATATCATACGCATAGATATTGTAGCGGCCAGCAACCTCTGTGATTGAGTTTGTTTCATTCTCATCGACATTTGCTTCGGCTTGCAGTTTATCCTCTAAAAGCGCACACAGTTTCTCATTCTTCTTAATTTCTTCTGCCAGTTCTCTGCACATTCGATAATACACATCAAGTCTAAACGTCTGACCGCTTCCGATATCTTCCCCAAATTCACAGCCATTTGCAAAGGCTCTTGCCTCAGTTGATTTAAACATGAAATTGTCATCTGGAGAAATAAAACTCAGATACATAATAATAGATCTTCTATCCTGATCATACTTCCATTTGCCAGGTGCAACATTCTGTAACTTTTCATTAATTGCTGCAGCAAATGTATCAATCCGATCCTGTCTCGCCCTGATATCACCACCATCTGGTGCGAGCAGCTTTCTAAATTCTTCCCGTACTTCCTCTTCTGTTTTCTTATCTTGCTTACACAGAAAAACAATTCCGTTTGCCGGCTGCACAATACTGTTATTTACAATATTAAAGGACTGCTCCATAGCCTGTTTAAACATCTCACCAAATTCATCGGCTTCAAGATTCCAATGCTTCTGAAAATGATTTACCGCTCTCCACTTATAAAGCTCATCGTGTTCCGCATCTGTCAATACATTGTAGCTTTCAATGTAATTATGAAACAATTTAGCTAAGTTTGCCTGATTCATTTTGGTACCTCCATTTTATTTTTCCTTGTACAATTAGTTGCTGATTTTATTATAAACAGGCAGGGTGCAAGCTGCAATGTATTTTTTTTAAAACATGAGGAGTTTTTTATTTTAAAATCACAAAAGCCTTACTGATCTCAATTTAAGGAAACCAGTAAGACTCTTTAAGCAAAACTTTTCTTATTACCCTTCCGGGTTGCAGTGACTGCACTCCCCATGTCCGCTGCACTTATCACATTTAAGCATCTCTTCCATGGTATGCCATCCGAGCACTGCACACTTTACACGTGCCGGCATATGCGCGATATCTTCAAGCGCTGATGCTTCTTCAAGACTTTCAATTTCTTCTTCTGTAGCTGTTCCCTTGATCATCTTTAAGAAGTTATCTGCCAATTTCTCAGCATCCTCTACCTTCTGTCCGATAATCAGATCGAGCATCATATCAGCAGATGCCTGAGAAACTGCACAGCCCTCGCCTACGAAGGAGCCATCTACGATCACGCCATCTTCAACCTTGAGCTTCAGCCAAATATGATCACCACATGTTGGATTTAAGCCTTCCATCACCATGTTTGCATCGTCTAAATCATGCTTGTGACCCGGATGCATGTTGTGATCTATTAAAATTTCATTATAAAAGGTTTTGTTAGTCAACGTAACCCATCCTCCTTCTTACCTGAGCGAGGCTCTCTGCCAGAGCATCAACCTCTTCCATTGTATTATAAAATGCAAAACTTGCACGTGTGGTTGCTGACGTATTTAAATGCTGCAGAAGCGGCTGTGCACAATGATGACCTGCGCGTACTGCAATGTGATCCATATCAAGAATAGATGCAACATCATGCGGATGCACATTGTCAACAAGGAATGTCACAATGCTGTGATGCTCACTTGGATCCTGTGAACCAAGAATGTGCACGCCAGGAATTGCCAAAAGGCGCTTTACTGCATACTGCGTTAATTCTGCCTCACGTCTTTCAATAATATCAAATCCAATCTCTTTTAAGTAACGGATCGCTGCCATAAGTCCAACTGCACCTGCTGCATTAACAGTGCCTGCCTCAAACTTATGCGGAACTGGTGCATACACGGCACCCTCTCTTGTGACAGTATCAATCATCTCTCCGCCAAATAAAAACGGCGGCATTGATTCCAACAATTCCTTCTTTCCATACAGCGCACCAATACCCATTGGTCCCATCATCTTATGGCCGGAAAATGCCAGAAAATCAACATCAAGTGCCTTGACATCGACCTCAATATGAGGAACGCTCTGCGCGCCATCTGCTACAATCAGACAGCCTTTTCTATGACAGATCTCTGCAAATGATTTAATATCATTTTTCCATCCCAGTACATTTGAAATCTGAGTCACAGCGAAGATTTTTGTTTTATCAGTAATAGCAGCCTCTACCATCTCGGCGGTAATTTTTCCATCCTGTGTGCAGTCAAGATAACGAAGTGTTGCACCAGTGCGCTTTGCTGCCTGCTGCCATACAAGCAGATTGCTGTGATGTTCCATAATGCTGACAAGAACCTCATCGCCAGGACGAAGCACAAGATTTCCTAAACTGTATGCAATCAAATTCAGACTCTCTGATGCATTTCTGGTAAAAACAATCTCATCTGTATTTGCATGAAGAAGCTCTGCAACAGCTGCTCTAGCCTCCTCATAATGCTCTGTAGCAAACTCGGCCAGCTCATAAACACCACGGAATGGGTTAGCATTATATTTTTCATAAAATGCTGATTCTGCCTGAATGACACATGATGGCTTTTGCGTGGTCGCTGCGTTATCCAGATAAATCAGCTCTGGATACTGTGCAAACAGTGGATATTCCTGGCGAAAGCGTGCATCTTCTGCCTTTCTTTCTTCTGTCGTCATTTTACTGCTCCTCTCCAACCGGCTCCTCGCCATCTAACATTTCATTAAGTTCTGCGCGAAGACCTTCAACCGGAATCTTCTTGCAGACAGCCTTTAATCTTGCCTTTGCCATTAGCTCATATGCAGCCTCTTCACTGATTCCTCTTGATTCCAGATAGAAAATCAGCTCATCGTCAAGGCTTCCAATGGATGCGCCATGATTTCCTTCTACATCCTCCTCTGCACAAAGAATCAACGGGATTGTCTGATTCTGAACGCCATCATCCAGAAGAAGTACATCCTCTAACTCATCACCCTTTGCACCTTTTGCACCCTTCTTAAAATCAATGGTACCGCGAAACAGTTTCTTTGCATGATCGCGAAGCACACCATTTGCTGTCATGCTGCTCGTTGTCTTCTTGCCCTCATGAACAGCATTGTAATTCATATCAAGACGATTTTCGCCTGTCACCTGATAGCCTATTGCTGCTGTAAAATCAGATTCCTTTCCGGCAAGTGTTGTCTCTGCACCCATATAGACATTTTTTCCACCGATGATCAGCTGTACAAGTTCGACACCTGCACCATCTTCGCAGTAGGCACCGATATCATTCATGCAATCAAAGCCTTCTCCAAGACGTTCAATCTGAATCAGCTTTAACTTTGCATTCTTCTCTGCGTGAATCTTTGTCTGAATTGCTGCAGTACCAGTTCCCTCGTTGCTGTGGTAATCCATTACAACTGTCATCTCACTGTTTTCTTTCAAATACAGATCAATTCTATTTCCCTTGCGGTCAGTATCCTGATAGCCAAATGAAAGTGTTACTGGAGCTGCCTCCTTTACACCTTCCTCCGCTGTAAAACAGATTGCCTGTGTTCCAGACTCCTGCAGCAGCTTTGTCATATCTTCGCCCATACCTGTACGAATCTGATTAAGCTGTTCCTCTGATGTTTCTGTCTTCATAATTGCATCTGGACATTGAATTGCAACCTGACATAACGCCAGATCTGCTTCCTGCTCAATGCGAGCATCATTCATATGCAGCCATCTCCATGTTCCGGCCGGCAATTTATTTATCTTCATCTCCAAAACGTGTTCACCTCTCTCCATCATCCGATGCTGCCCTTCATCTCTAGGCGAATCAGATTGTTCATCTCCATTGCATACTCAAGCGGCAGTTCCTTTGATACTTCATCTGCAAATCCGCTGACGATCATCGCTCTTGCATCTTCCTCTGAAATACCTCTTGACATCAGATAGAATACAGCCTCATCGCTGATTCGTCCGATTCTTGCCTCATGACCGATATTGGCATCCTTTGTGCGGATATCCATAGCCGGAATTGTATCAGAACGTGAAATATCATCAAGCATCAGAGACTGACAAGAGACAGCTGACTTGCTGTGTTTTGCCTTGCTGTTTACAACAACGCTACTTCTAAAGGTACTTACACCGCCATCCTTGGAAATAGACTTTGTATTTACATAGGAGGACGTATTAGGTGCATTGTGAACTACCTTTGTACCAGTATCCAGGTTCTGACCCTTTCCGGCAAAGGTAATTCCTGTAAACTCAGCGCTTGCACCCTCACCGTTTAAGATGCTCATCGGGTACAAATAAGATACATGAGAACCAAATGAACCAGATACCCACTCAATCTTTCCGCCTTCTTCAACTTTTGCACGCTTTGTATTTAAGTTGTACATGTTCTTGGACCAGTTCTCGATAGTGGAATAGCGAAGTGTCGCATTCTTTCCAACAAACAGCTCCACGCAGCCTGCATGAAGGTTAGCCACGTTATACTTTGGTGCTGAACATCCCTCAATAAAATGCAGATATGCACCCTCATCAACGATGATAAGTGTATGCTCAAACTGACCTGCACCTGGTGCATTCAGTCTGAAATAAGACTGTAATGGAATGGTAACGGATACACCCTTTGGAACATAGACGAAGGAACCGCCAGACCATACAGCGCCATGAAGTGCGGCAAATTTATGATCAGTCGGAGGAACAAGCTTCATAAAGTGCTTGTGTACCATATCTGCATACTCGCCATTTAATGCGCTCTCCATATCAGTATAGATAACGCCCTGTGCTGCTACCTCTTCCTTTACATTGTGATAAACAAGCTCAGAGTCGTACTGAGCACCAACGCCAGCCAGAGACTCACGCTCTGCCTTCGGGATACCAAGCTTTTCAAAAGTATCCTTAATTTCTTCCGGAACCTCTGACCACTTTGCTGCCATATGAGTGTTTGGACGAACATAAGTTACAATGTTATCCATATCAAGTCCCTCAATGGATGGACCCCATTCATCCGGCATCGTACTATTATTGAAAATCTCAAGAGATTTCATACGAAATTCTTTCATCCACTCTGGATCATGCTTCTCGCTTGAAATCTGCTCTACAATTTCAGGATTCAAACCTTCCTTTACTTTATAAGCATCTTTGTCTTCATTTCTAAAGTCATACATGCTTCTATCGACATCTTCTACATAAGTCTTTTCTTTCATAATCGCTTTGCGTCTCCTTCTATCCTATTACAGAAAACGCTCAAAACCGTTTTCGTTGATCTCGTCTACTAAAGATCCATCTCCTGATGCCACAATACGTCCATCTACAAGAACGTGAGTAGCATCTACGTGAAGAGACTCTAAGATTCTTGTGCTGTGTGTGATAATTAAAAGACCGCCGTGAATGCTCTTTTGATACTCTTCTACACCGCTTGATACAGTTCTTACTGCATCAACATCCAAACCAGAGTCTGTCTCATCAAGAATTGCAAAAGATGGCTTTAACATTAACATCTGTAAAATCTCAGCCTTCTTTTTCTCACCACCTGAAAAACCTACATTTAAATCTCTCTCTGCATAGGACGGATCCATCTGAAGAACCTTCATCATTTCCTCAAGCTCCTTCTTATATGCAAAGAAACGGATTCTCTTTCCAGTGCGCTGTTCTACGCCGCTGCGGATAAAGTTTGTTAAAGATACACCTGGAATCTCAATCGGATTCTGGAAAGATAAGAACATTCCATCTTTTGCTCTCTTATCCGGTGTTTCTTCAGAAATATCCTTACCCTCAAACAGGATCTTTCCTCCAGTAATCTGATACTTAGGATTTCCCATAAGTGCATAACCAAGTGTAGACTTTCCAGCTCCGTTTGGTCCCATCAAAACATGGGTTTCTCCTTTTTTAATCTGCAGATCAATTCCGTGCAGAATCTCTTTATCCTCTACGCGAACTGATAATCCTTCTATCTGTAATAATGGTGCTGACATCGCAGTGCCTCCTCAAAATAATAATAATGAATATTATGGCGAACCAATAAACTTTTAAAACCTATTCAAACCTATTTCCTACGGTTTTTATAGGTTGATACTGGCTTATTATACAACATTGTTAAAAAAAAGGCAAGCACAGAAGTGCCTACCTTTTTTGTTTTTTGCTTATTTTTCCTTATTTTGCACTGTTTTTCCGGGTTTATCCTTCGCTTTACAGGTTTGTTTCCACTAACCCGTGTGCTTCGAGGCGATAAACCTTCTCGCACACCTCTATGATGTATTTTCGGTCATGGGAAATGCTGATGATCGCCCCTGGAAATGCGGCAAGCATCTGACGGATGACAGGACCGGACAATGGCGAAAAGTTTCTTGTCGGCTCATCAAGAATTAGGACATTTGCATTTGACAAACTCATCTTTAAAAGAAGAACCTTTGCCTTCTGTCCACCAGACAATTCCCGGATAGGATGATCCATCTCATCTGCCGTATATTTGAGTGCGCCAAGATACGTGCGAATCCGCGTCATCTCCTCCTTGTCGCCAGTTGTGTTTAAATATTCAACTGGCGTGAGCGACAGGTCAAGCTGATCTTCGTAATTTTGCGGCATATATTCAGCACGAATGTCCGATCGTTCCATAAGGTCTTTTGCAATCTTTTTTAGAAGTGTTGTTTTTCCGACTCCATTCTTTCCAATGATGCAAATCTTCTCGCTGCCGCGAATGCGAAGCGAAATATGCTCTGCCAACACACGGCCGCCATCCGGCGAGGTCAGCTGATCAAGCGAATAGTCAAGTACCGTTTTTCCCGCCGGAATTTGCGAGTCCTTCGTTCCAAGCTCAAAGTAGATCGCGGTCTCCTCCTCTGGCATGGCGGTCATGTTCTCGTCCTCCCGCTCAAAACGGCGTCCCATTGACTTGACAGCGTGCATCTTTTTCTTTAGGAGACGTCCACCGGACGGATTTTGACGCGTAATTACCGCTTGTGCATGTTCGACGCTCTGATATATTCTTTGGAATTTCTCATCACGGATTTGCTTCTGGCGGCGCTCATCTGCCGCCTGGCGTGCCTGATTCTCCATCTGGCTGCTGCGATTTTTGAGATATTCTGTGTAGCTTGTGTTTGCGATGCAAAAGCGGCTCTTTGTCTTGCGGCGAATCTGCTCGATATGAATAATCTTATTCGCCGTGCGTTCAATTAAGGTTTCATCATGCGAAATATAGATGACGATCTTGTCCCACGATAAAATCAGCTCTTCAAGTGTCTCTAATGTCTCAATGTCAATGTCGTTTGATGGCTCATCGAGCAACAGGACAGTTGGTTCTGCGAAAAGGATTCGCATCAGCTGTGCCTTTACCTTCTCTCCACCAGAAAGCGTGCTCATTTGCTGCTCCCTGTAAAAAAAGTCAGGAGCGATGTGAAATTTTGCCGCAGTCTGGTTCAGTTCCTTCGGTGTCTGATTCCAGAAACTTTCTTGTTCCGAAAAAAATTCATAGACGCTTTTTTGCTGGTCTTCTTTGGGCAATTCCTGCGCAAGATACCCGAGTACTTCTCCTGATATAAGGCGCTCCCCCTCTGCCTCACAGTATTCCTCGACCATTAACGGATCATACAGCCATTTTAGAAGAGTTGATTTTCCATTTCCCTCCTCGCCAATGATTACAGCTTTGTCGCCATTATTGAATACGCAGGAAAAGTCACTTAAAATTTCTCGCAAATCCTTTTTGTGTGTCAGTGTTAAATTTTTTATTTGCAGCATATACGTTGTACCTGTGCCTTTCTTGCACACCGAAACAGTCGTTGATTTTTCGCGAATCTTCTTCTAAAATATGCACTGCCGAAAGCCATTGGGCATAAAAATAGAGAGAATGATTCCCGATAAACTGATTCGGCATACACAAACAAGACCTTTACGGTCTTACCATTTTGTTACTCCAAATCAACTTATCGAATAATCATTCCCTCACCGTACATGCATTTCCTATTTCAGGGTATTACATGCCTTTCTTTTTTCTGTTTTTCAGTATAGCAGACTTTTCAGGATTGTCAACCTAAAAAATTGTGCAGTCCGGAAGTTCAACAAACGCATAACATACAAACAATTAGAAGCACTCCGACTCCGAGAAAGCACCACCCAATTCCTGCCGCAGTCAGCGCTGCCGACGCAAATAGTGCCAATATCTCGATGATGCTGACGCCCATATTCAAAACGGATAACGCCGCTGCACGCTGTTCTTTCACGCCAAGCAGATCTACCAGCACATTTTCCTGCTCCATGACAAAATATTCTGGCAGCTTTAAGAGAAGCGGAAGTACAAGCATTAGAGGCAATATGAGGATACGCTTTGAGACAAAGCCGAATGCCAGAAAGCCCACACCACAAAGAATGCCAAATCGACGCGCCCAACTTTTTGAAAAAGATGTTCCAAGTTTTCGGATGATCGGCTCTGCAAGCATCTCTACTGCGGAGTAGCCCAAAATAACAGCAGACATCCATTCTGGTGAAATTCCGCACTCTCCCAATTTTTCAACATAAAAGAAATTGATTAGCAGCCATGATACCTGAAAGATGGAAAGGGCTGACGCAAACAAAAGTGCTCTTGGATGTTTCATGACGGAAAGTAGTTGCTTAATTGAGTGCTCTCCCTGTTTTGCTGTTTCTTCTATTTTGACTGTTTCTTCTATATTAAATGCGTATGTTTCCTTCTTGGCGAAGTTCTTGTTTTCTGCTTCGTTTTCTTTTGCATAGCAGGTCTGTTTATTTTTTGATGGCTCTGGTTTTAGCTTTATGGAAAAGATTGCCGCAGCTGTGCCTGCTGCCATCGTAGAAAGAAGAAGTCCTTCTATGCCACACTGATGATAGATAATTACATAGCTGAGTGTACTGATCAAAAAGCCTGCTGTACCACAATTGGACGCATGTGCTGTTTTGGAAAGATAGGCTTCGTTACCGTACACCTCATACAAATAGGCACTGTCTGTACCAGAAGAAAAGCAATAAGATAGTCCTTCAACTGCTGCTTCTATTGCAAACAATACTGGATTTTTGCAAAGAAAGCTGACAAATAAAAGGCTTCGTGCCAGAAGGAGCAGACTCTGTGAAAGCACAAGGGAGCGCTTATATCCGATTCGATCTGTCAAAAAGCCGGTTGGAATCTCGCCCAGAAAAGTGATTGCAGAAAGAAGCGCCTGCAACAAAAAGAACATGCTCTGTGATACACCTGCCTGTGTGCGCACTAGAAGAGACACGGGTGCAAAAAAGACAAGTCCATTGAAAAAAGATACCGCATCGTAGCTGTCCATTAAGCTTGACATATGAATTCCCCGCTTGCTACTTTTAATACTCTTAATTTTATCTAATTTTTTATTCAATTTTGATTTTTTCATTCTAATATTAACTCTCCTGTTATCGAACGTATTGTACATTTTGGATTAATTTTTTGTACGCAAAAAAGGCGCCACGAGAAACCCAGAGCGTTTGCCCTAGGTTTATGACGCTTTTATTTGGTTGCCGTTTGATAACAGTTAATGCGGCATGATTCTTCTCCTTGTTTTTTCATTTAGTGTTTGAAAACCATGGGGGACAGATATAGTGCCACTGTACCCGTCCCCATGGCTTTAAGTGCCACTGTACCTGTCCCCGTGGCTAGTTCATCAGTTCAATCCACGGAAGCCCTTTCCGATGATTTCACTTGAATTTACAATGGCAATAAATGCGCCTGGCTGATAGCGCTTTACAAAGTTTCTAAGCTGAACTGCCTGTCCACGCTTCATAACTGACATAATAATCATCTTCTGATTGTGCGTGAAAGCGCCATGTGCTTTATAAACGGTTGCGCTGCGCTTAAGATCCTGGTAAATAAATTCACAAATCGGATCTGGATTATCGCATACAATCAAAAATACCTTACAGCGATTAATACTCTCAATTACGTTATCAATGACAAGTGACTTTGCCAAAAGACCTGTCAGTGAGAACAGACCTGTCTGAATATCAAATACAAAGCAAGATGATATAACAATAACGCAATCCACTAAAAATAGTGCTGTGCCAATTGGCACGCTTGTATATTTCTTTAAGATCATTGCAATGATATCTGTGCCACCGCCAGATGCGCCAATATTGAATAAAATGGCTGCACTAAGCGCCGGAAGAAAGATTGCAAAAATCAGTTCCAGCACTGGCTCTGTCGTCAATGGTGCACTCATAGGAAACAACTTTTCAAGTGCTGACAATCCTACTGATGTTAATACACTGACATAGACTGTCTTGGCACCAAAACTTTTTCCTAAGAATAAAAAGCCTAACACCAGAAGCGCCATATTGATGATAAATGTGTAGGAACTTGCTGATGCTTTGCTCATTGCTGAAAGCACAACAGCAATACCAGTTACTCCTCCAAATGAAAAATTATTTGGAAACTTAAAAAAATACACGCCAACTACTAAAAGCAGTGTCGCCACTGTGATCACGCCATATTCAAATGCCGTTCTCGCAAGCTTCGCCTTCATTTTAAAACTCCCCTATTCTCTTTTGTTATCATTTTTCTCTGCCTGCTATTATAGCATAGGAATTTTGTTTGTCAATTGAAAGCAGCCTGATTTGCAGCTTTATAAAACCAGCGAAGCTGTTTTTCCAGATCACATTGATTGTAAGACTACCTGGCACCAAAACTGATCTGGTGACTATGATAAACTGATCATCCATTTACGCTTTTTAAATATAATCAGTGATACAACTAGCCTGAATATTTCTTCTGTGGTGAGCAGCGTGTATACACCTACGATTCCCCAATTAAAAACATACGCTGCAAGCAGACACAGAGGTATTCCAATGCACCATGTACCAACAATATCAATCACCATGATAATTTTTGTATTGCCGCCGCTTCTGATAATTCCTCCTCCAAGAATCATATTTTCAACCTTAACAGGTGCATATAAAGCAAATATAATCTACACGATAAAAACCGGTATAGACTCCTGAAAAAATAATAAGCAATGACGATACGGCTATTGCACCGGCTAAACTGCAGCATACTTTGCAATGTAACAGGAATCGCTATTTTACATAATGATTTCATGAACTTTGACATTATAGCACCCCCGTACTTTCTCTTTTTACAAGTTCAACCGGAAGCACAATTTCAGTCTCACAATTTAATCCATCTCGCATAGCTTCAAGACAATTAATTGCAGTTTTTGCCCTTAAAGATGCATCCTGATGAATCGTCGTAAGCAGAGGATTGCTTTCCCTGCTTGCTGTGTTATCATCAAATCCTATAATCTGGATATTCTTTGGGATTTGTATTCCTTGCGTTCCTTATCCATACAAATAAAGTTATCTGCTATACATAATGCTTTTTTATGACCAAGTTCCTTGAAATATTTTCCAGCTTGATAACCACCATCATAATGATTTATGACCAGGTTAACTACCTTAGAACATTTCTCAAAGTAGCCATCATACACTACAAATGATATTCTCATCTGATTTCGAAGTTTCTCATAATCTGCTTCGCAAAATCCCATTAAAATCAGTCCATCCATATTCCACATGGAAGCAAACACCGGAATTTCACTGATATCAGCTGTCGTTTTTATCATCAAGAAATATCCTTTTTCATTTACCTCACGTGAAAGAGCATTTAATGATGACATCACAAAACCATCTTCTAAAACTCTGCCCTCATACTTTTCATGGTCATTGACCACTACTCCGATAATTCTTGAATTATTTCTTGCAAGCAAAATACCTGCCATATTCGGTATGTATCCCGATCTTTCAAGTTCTTGCTGAACACGTTTTATTGTTTCATCAGAAATTTTTTCAAAGGTTAAACGCGTAACCCGTAACAAAATCTGCAGCTATTTTTTGTGATATTTTACTGCAGTTGACATGTCATGTTATGAAAGCACTTTATTGCAATGTTTTCGTTGTTTGCATAAATCCAGACATCATGCAGCAACCTGCAGCTCCCGCGTCTATGACAAGATGCAGCCTTTGCAGATTCATTCCGCCTATAGCGTATACCGGAAGCGGACACTTTTGACATATTTCTCTGACAAACTCAACACCCTTGCCTAGAACACCTTTTTTACACTCTGTCTCAAAAATAGTTCCCAGAATAATCTGTGTAGCACCTCCTGCCATTGCAATTTCTACATCTTCCATGCTGTGGCAGGAAATACTGATTTCACAAAAATCTTCTGTTAAAGCTTTCTTTTCTGTCTCTGATAATCCTTTTAGCACAGGAATAGACAGATGAATGTTTTGACATCCTATTTTTCGGGCAATTTCAATCTTAGTATGTAAAAAGAAAGTTATATCTTCTCTCTCGCATAAATCAAAAACTTTTTTTGCCAGACTTTCATAAGCATCATCTGTAAGATCTTTTTCTCTCAGAATCAATGCATGGGGATGCAGCTTTGTTACTTTTTCGAGCTGCTTCAGGAAATCCCCCTGCACAAGATGACGGTTAGTAATTACAATAGTATGTTCGTAGCTGTTACACATAGAGGTAATCATTCAACACAGGCTGCAGACCTTCCTGTTCCATGTCCTGATACATGGATTCAAAAGAGCGGGAATCGTTAATTTCAAACTGCTCGTCTCCTACATCTGCATCTTTTGTTCCTTCATATTTTTCTTCATGATCACCTATACCTGTTGATACTCCTGCTGATACTTTTGTTGCACAAATTTTTGCAATACCATTTCTGAAATCAGCACTTTCACGACTAGATACTGTAATTCCAACAAAAGGAAGGAACATACGATATGCACATAATACTTGGCAGAGTTCTTTTTCGCCTACATCACGTGGATTGATCTTATCATTATTTACAATAGGACGCAGTCTTGGACAGCTTAGAGAAAGCTCTGCATGCGGATATTTACGGTTTATATAATAAACATGAAGCGCAGTCGCCAGTGCATCCTTCCTGAAATCATCAAGCCCCAGAAGGGCAGAAAATCCAGCGCCTCTCATGCCTCCCATCAATGCACGTTCCTGAGAATCAAAACGATACGGCCATACACGCTTATGTCCGAGCAAATGCAGTGTCTCATACTTATCTGTATTATAGGTTTCCTGAAAAACAGTTACATAATCTACGCCGCATTCATGAAGATACTTATACTCATCTACGTTTACCGGATAAATTTCAATTCCGATGTTTTTGAAATATTTCCGAGCAATTTTTACTGCCTCACCAATATATTCCACATCAGAATATTTCCGGCTTTCTCCGGTAAGCAGCAGTATCTCTTCCATTCCAGTTTTGGCTATAACCTGCATTTCATGCTCTATTTCTTGGAAATTTAATTTCTTTCTGCGAATATTGTTATAACAATTGAATCCACAGTAAATGCAGTAATTCTGACAATAATTGGCTATATAAAGTGGTGTAAAAATATAAACAGTGTTTCCAAAATGATTTTTTGTTATCTCTTCTGCTTTTCTTGCCATCTGCTCCAGATACGGTGCTGCAGCAGGTGACAAAAAGGCTTTAAAGTCTTCTATTGAACATGTCTAGTGAGAAAGTGCTCTCTCAACATCAGCTGCAGTGTAGGAATTGTAATCATACTCTCCCATGGCTTTTAACACTTTATCTTTAATGTCTGATTCGATTACCTGCATTCCATCCATGTATTTCATATGGTCAGCACGAAAAGAGGGATCCTGCTCCAAACGATGTTTTCTTTCCAATGCGGAAGGCGGCAGTTGATCACTGTCAATAAAATATACCTGATTTTCTTCATTCATGACTACAACCTCCTACCGTAAAAATCCTGTTAACGGATCTGATGCGCTTCCACCTCTTGCAAGAACTCTTCCCATTCCAGTAAGATATGCTTTTCTGCCAGCCTGAATTGCAAGCTTAAAAGCCTCTGCCATATCAGGTATATTCCCTGCTGTTGCAATTGCCGTATTTGCCATAATTGCTGCTGCTCCCATTTCCATTGCTTCACAAGCCTGAGATGGTTTTCCAATTCCTGCATCCACAATAACTGGCAGATCGATCTCATCAATAAGTACCTGAATCATGGCTTTTGTTGCCAGACCTTTATTGCTTCCAATAGGAGCAGCCAGCGGCATTACAGCAGCAGCTCCGGCGTTTTGCAGATCTCTTGCAACATTTAAATCAGGATTCATATACGGCAGAACTACAAATCCTTCCTTTGCCAAAATTTCTGTTGCTTTTATTGTTTCCTGATTATCTGGGAAAAGATATTTGGCATCTCGCATTATCTCTATCTTTACAAAATCACCACAGCCCATTGCACGGCTCAGTCTCGCAATACGAACTGCCTCCTCTGCATTTCGTGCACCAGAAGTATTTGGAAGCAGTGTGACACCCTTTGGAATATAATCCAAAATATTTTCACTTTCCTTGGTATTTGCACGTCTAAGAGCAAGTGTTATGATTTCTGCACCACCCTGCTCTACTGCTGCGTTAATCAGATTCAAATTATATTTTCCTGATCCCAGAATAAAACGACTTTTGAATTCTTTTCCACCTAATATCAGTTTATCTTCCATGTTTGTCTCCTCATTAAACTTTTATTTTTAAGTTTTTATTTTATGCTTCCATAATAAGCTGTATCACTTTATTGGCTTCATGTGCAGCGCAAGCTGCTACTCTCGGAGCCATAAGACCAATTCCCTCACCTACATCTGTATGCTGATCTCCGCACACATAAAGGTGTCTCATTTTTCTGCTCGTCTGTATTTCATTGATATCTCCATATCCAGCCATTCCATTTCCCGATACAACTGTAGTATTGGGACACTGAGTAAGTACTTCCCTTACCAGCATTGCTTTCTGATCTGGTGCGTCAAAAGCTTCACATACAATTGGATATTGCGAAAACAACTCGTGTACATTTCGCTCTGTTACTTTCACAGAACATGACTGATAATTACTATATGGATTAATCTGATATAATATTTCAGGCAGTGCCTGAGCTTTTGGTTTTCCAATATGCTGAATATAGTACATCTGTCTATTCAGATTTGTCACATCTACCACATCATAATCTACAAGTAAAAGCTGACCTACCCCACTTCTTGCAAGCATGACTGCAATATTGGAGCCAAGTCCACCAAGTCCTGCTATGGCAACCTTTGCATTATGCAGCTTTACCTGCATCTCTTTTGGAAACCTTGCATCAAAAGCTTTATCCAATTCGTCTTTTGAAATAAGTTTCTGCATCTCTTTCTGCATTTCAGTCATTATATCAGCCTCCACCAACAAAACTCAGTACTTCAATGGAATCATTTTCCTGAATCACCACATTTTCTAACTGGTCTCGCGGAATGATTTCCAGATTTCGTTCTACCACAATCTTTTCCAGTTGGTATCCAGCATCTTTTAAGTATTCCAAGAGATTGATTCCTGCAAGTGCCTTATCTTCTCCATTTATCCTTACCATATGGCTTATCTCCTTTCTTATATTCGGCACCTTTATTAGCAAATTAAAAACAAAAAAAGCGCCGAATGATACAATACAAGTATCATCCGGCGCCTAGTCTGTTCTGCGAAAAGTGGTGCCCCCAGTTCACACAAAAAAACAGAGAGCAAAACACACACAACATTATTGTGCAAGACATGTATTTCCCTACGTTGGCATTATCCAAATCAGGTTTCAGGTCAAGACTACCAAGTCTACTCTCAGCCCATCTATTTGAGCTCCCTATTTAGTCATATCATATCGCATTTATTTTGTTTTGTAAAGTATTTCTTCTTCTGTATATTCCTCTATTTCTGTCTTTGTCACCTGCTTGATATCCAGAAGGCCATGGGGACAGGTACAGTGGCACTTTAAACGCCGTAGTCAGGTTCATGCCAAGTTCAGTAAACAGTGCGTCTGCTTGCGCTTTCAAATCTGCATCCATACAAATACTTATGTTTGTAGTATTTCCAGTAAGAACAATACTTTGCACGAATATTTAACAATAAATTTATTCAAGGAGGTTACCTGCTTTGTAAAAGTATTCCAATTGAAGATGATGATGCCCATGTGACATTTTATATTGCCTCACGAATTTAACACAGCTTACTTCCATTTGCAACCAATTTAAAGCGCCAGCCAAGCACCTCTGCTGCACGTCTGCACATCATCATGCGCTCTAGGAATATGCCAAAGTAATCCATAACCGTACACATCGAATCATCCAGTTCCAAATTCATCTGAATGATTTTCTTTTCTGTCTTAAACTCTAGAGATGAGGACAATGCTGCATAGTTTACGCGGTCATGAATATCAAAATTTGCAATAACTGGGTTTTGTACACGATTTCTTCGCACATCGGTCTTATCAGCAAGAATGAGTGCAGCTGAAACTGGATCTAGAGCTGTTCCTGTCTTCTCATCATGATGACCAATTGCTGTCACGATTGTCAATCGATCTGAAATCGGCATATCCAACTCTTTCAAAATGGAATAGGTCAAAATAGCTCCACTGTGCGCATGATCCTGTCGATTGATACAATTTCCAATATCGTGCATGTAACCTGCAATTTGTGCCAGCTCAATCTGATGTGCGTCTGCTCCAGTGATTTTTAAAATCTCAGCTGCATACTCTGCTACTTTGAGCGCATGCTTCTTCGAGTGCTCTGTATAGCCAAGTGTCTTTAATACTTGGTTGCCCTGCTCAATCATTGCATTGATTTCTTTATTTTTCTGGATGTCTTTATAGGTAATCATCTTTATTTGTGCCTCTTTTCTGTATTAGCGAACTAGCTAATCTATCATCTAGTATTATTTCTGTTTCTAATACACAATAGCACCAAACTATGTTTCTTTTCTATCCTGTTTGAGTAAAAAAAATGTAAATTTATTCATGCATATAGCAAACTACTAAATCGTGATTTAGTAGTTAAAATTTTATTTCAAATTTTTCTTAATAAACTCTATCGACTGTTCTCTCGCAAACTGACTATCCTTTCCATCAAATCCATGCCCTGCGCTTGGAATTCGAATCAGTTTAACATTGTCATATACTTTTTCTGCGTGCTCGGAATAAGAAATCGGCACGCAATTATCGCTTTCTCCATGAATGATCACCACTGGTCCCTTATATCCTGTGATGACATTGAAAATATCGATATCCTTTGCTACTTTATTGTAATCTGGACTTAACTGCTGTCCAAAACAGGTATTGGCATTTTCTTCAAAACGGCGCTTGGCATCATCTGGAATCACAAATGCAGGATACCACAAAATTAATCCCTTTATTTTTTCTGGAATCTGCGCTGCTACATAAGCACCGACAAATCCTCCCTGACTTTCTCCCTGAATAAATAATTGATCTGAATCTACATTCTCCATCTGCTGCACTTGACTAATTACCTCGGTTAAATCCTCTGCCTCTGTGAGAACTGTCATCTGCGTCATCTTGCCATCACTAAGAGACTTTAATCCACCTCCACAAAAATCAAAAAAAATGCAGTTAATTCCACTTTCTGCAAATCCAGCTCCGTGATGTTCTAGGTCACGGTAATTGGAACCGAATCCGTGGGCAAAAATCACCGTCGGATATTTTTTATCTACGCCTGCAAAGTATGCCTTTCCTGCAATTTTTTGTCCATTTTTCTTCTGAAATGCTAATCTCTCACCCATCATCTGTTTTTACCTTCCCTTCTCGAAAACAAAAATCTTGCTTCCACTATTACATATTCTGACTTAACCCAGCGGCAAGCCACTGGGGTTCCATTGACGGAGTTCTAGTGTCTGCGTACATCGCAAGGACTTTGGCAGACACATCTGTTCCGGAGCAACAAAACTCGCGAACAAGCAGTCCTACGACCACATTTGTGTCGATTCGATGGAACTGAATTATGTTGTTAGATCTGTAATGTGTATTCAGAAGATATCGACATTAAAGATTTAGAAAAATATTTCTTGGCTTCATCCCAGGGGCAAGCCCCTGGGTTTTCGCCTAAAAATTTTATAACAGTCATAAAAACAACTATCATTTTGTTCAAACAAACTCGATGCTCCATTTCCCCTGTTCTCCCAACTACCAATTCTCGTATTCTTCTTGTCGCTTCACTTATTCTGCATTCAAAATATTATGCAGGACTTTTCTTACCTTTTTCATATCTATCGGCTTTGATATATGTCCATTCATTCCCAAATCCAATGCAAGTTTGCGATCTTCTGCAAATACATTTGCCGTCATCGCAACAATTGGAATTTGAGCTTTCTTATCATTTTCCATCTGCCTTATTTTTACAGTTGCTTCGTAGCCATTTACATTAGGCATCTGAATGTCCATAAGAATTAGATCATAATAGCCTTCTTCTGCCTGATCAAGCATATCAAAACATTCTTGACCGTCAGTGGCAAGCTCCACGAAAAAGCCTTCTTCATGCAATAACTCTATTGCAATTTCAGCATTCAGCTCATTGTCCTCTGCAAGCAAAATCCTCTTGCCTCTGATATCATCCGTATTAGGCTGTTTTTCTTGTTCTTTATATACATCTTCCTTCGATACTGTTTCCAGCGAAATTGTTACCGTAAACTTTGTACCCACTTCTTGACTGCTCTCTGCCTTAATGTTTCCGCCCATTAGCTCAATAAGTGATTTCACAATCGGAAGGCCAAGTCCTGTACCTACGACTTTATTCTCCGTTGATGTATGCTCTCTGGAAAATTCTTCAAATATATGAGGCAGATATTCTTCGCTCATTCCTATTCCTGTATCTTCACAAATAAAACAATATTGTGCCATTTTATCATCTGATGCAATCTCTTTGACTATCACATGAATAGATTTTCCGCTCGGCGTATATTTAACTGCATTACCTACGATATTCAAATAAATTTCCTGAAGCTTTGTTTTGTCACAGATGGCATACTTATGGCAGACATTAGCATCGATTGAATACTGCAGATTCTTTTTTCTTATATCTGATTCAAATACGCTGCTAACATCGTGAAAAATGGCGCTTAAATCTTCTGCCTTTAGCCTTAACGTGGCCGTTCCGCTTTCAATGCGCGCCATCTCCAAAACCTGATTTATAATCGTCATCATAAGCGTACTAGAAGATTGAATTTTTTTCAGATATTCTTTAGCCTTCTCTTCATTTTGAAGATTTTTCTCCAAAAGACCTGAAAATCCAATTATTGCATTCATCGGTGTGCGAATATCATGACTCATATTAAATAAAAATCTTGTCTTAGCTTCATTTGCATTTTTTGCCAGTTTCGCTGATCGCTGCAGCTGCTCTGCATACTGCTTCTCTTGATTGTTTTTACTAAGAACCTGATAAAAAATAGCAGCAACTAACATAGACAAAACCAATATTGTGAGGATAACTGAAAACCAATAAGATATTGTTATCCATCCAGCAGACGGCTCTATATCAAAGTACCATACTTCATTTGGAATATTGCACTCTAGCGTCAGGCAATCTTTTGAAAGCTTTTCTTTATTTTGAGCCAACACAACCTGTTCACCTGTACTGTCATCTTTTGTCCAGATTTTATAATAAAATGAAGCTTCACTCAACTTCTCGAGCTTTAATTCATTTACAAAACGATCCCAGTCAATTACTGTAATCACAAACCCCCAAAATATACTGTCTTCGCCATCAGTTGGCTGATAGACTGGATTGAAAAGCAATGCACCCATTCCGCCCTGCCTCAATTCATAGGGACCGCCAAGTGTATATTCTTTTGTTTCTTTAGCCAAATTAGCGTCAATGCTTCGCTCATGTTCTGTCAGCACATCAAGTCCAAACGCTTTATCGTTGTCCTCTCTGGGATAAATATATGTAATTATCCCATCTGGTGCCAGCTCAAATGCTTTTACTACATCATTTTCATTTGGAATGACACTTGCCAGCTTGGAGAATGTTTCTTCATCTAATTGATAGCCTGCATTAATAATATTTTCCATCAAATCTGAACTCACTACATATCGCTCTAGCTGTGCTTTAATTCGCCTTACAGTACTTTGTGCCATATAGGCTGCTCCTGATTTTTCTTCTTTTTCCATATAGCCAAAGATCATGCATCCAACAAGAAACAAAAGCATAAAAGAAATTAGTCCAACAACACAGCTATATTTTATTATTCTTTTTTTTGGCAGTACTGTATTTTTCCATTGCTGTTACTCCCTTTGATTTTATTATACAATTATATCACGTCAGTCACTCGAAACACAAGGTTTTATTGCAAATAAAAAGCCACCAGAGATCATATCAATCTCCGATGGCTTTGATTCTTTATTCGCCCCAGACTTCTTGAGCAATTTCTTTTACAAGTGCAAGCTTTGCCCATTGCTGCTTTTCAGTAAGCTTATTTCCAATTTCACAAGAAGCAAAACCACACTGTGGACTTAAATACAGGCGCTCAAGCGGCACATATTTTGCCGCCTCGTGAATACGGTTAATTACTTTCTGTTTATCTTCAAGCTTTGGTGACTTTGTTGTAATCAAGCCCAAAACTACTTTTTTATCACCTGATACCTTCTGTAAACATTCAAAACCACCAGAACGTTCATCATCAAATTCTAGATAATAGGCATTTACATTTTCCTTTGCGAAAAGTGTCTCTGCTACACTATCATATGCACCGCTGCTTGCATATGTAGAATGGAAATTTCCTCTACATACATGTGTATTAATCACAAGATCCTTTGGAGCGCCCTCAATTGCCTTATTATTAACATCAAGCAGCTGTTCTTTAATTTTCTCAAGACCTGCCTTTGTTGTTCCAAAAAGTACCGGTGCACTTGGATCAACAACCATTCCCCAAGAACAGTCGTCAAGCTGAAGATTTCTACATCCCGCTGCGTAAATATCTTTGATAAATGCACGATATCCTTTTACAATATCTTCTGCTACCTGTTTTTGTGTGTCATAATACTTTGAAGTATTTTCCCATGCAAATGGCATGATCATCTGCTCCAAAAACTGTGCTGGTGCCGGAATAGTCAACTTTGCAACTGTATTTTCATCCTCAAATTGATTCACAAATTCAAAATGACGCAGAAACGAATGATTGTTATTGTAGGAAATCTTTCCTGTCAGGTATGTATCATCTATCATAGCTGCCTCACCGTGAAATGGCAATCCTGTTTTTGTCTTGGTGTGACCAACTCCGTTGAACTCCCAAAAGAAATCTAAATGCCATGTTGCGCGGCGAAATTCCCCATCTGTGATTACATGGTAACCTGCTGTTTTTTGTTTTGCAATCAAATCTTCAATGCAGGCATCCTCAACTTTTACCAGCTCTTGCTTTGAAATGGTTCCAGCCTCAAACTGTTTTCTTGCTTCTTTTAAAGAAAGCGGACGCAAAAAGCTTCCTACAAAATCATAGCGAAATGGTGTATTCATGGCAATCCTCCTGTATTTTATAATAAAACTCTATTATTGTTCTTAACGCTGCTATCATACAGGATTTTTTATCATTTGTATAATACCTTAATTCACTGCTAATCATAGTTTCAAACTATAGTAAACTAGTCATTAGTGCACAGTCTTGTTTGTTTAGGATGCCTGCCTGTGTAAAGAAAAGGTATATTACAGTTTGCTTTTTTCTGTTTCTTCTATATCTTCCTCTTTTGTATATTCCTCTATTTCTGTCTTTGTCACCTGCTTGATATTTTGTTTTTTCAGGCGCAGATATACAAATTCCCGAAAAATAGTGTATAACACTGACAACAGCGGAATGAAAACAAGCATTCCAACTATTCCCATAAGATTTCCACCAATCGTAACTGCCGCCAAAACCCATATTGAAGGAAGACCTACAGATTCGCCAACAACATGAGGATATATCAGATTTCCCTCAATCTGCTGCAGCACAAGAAATACTATTACGAATAAAATTGCCTGTTGTGGGTTTACCATAAAGATTAAAAAGCTTCCTACTGCACATCCGATGAAGGCTCCAAAAATAGGAATTAATGCCGTAAACGCAATTAAAATTCCAATCAAAAGTGCATATGGCATTCTCAAAATACTTAACGTAACAACAAACATACTTCCTAGAATCACAGCTTCTAGACACTGGCCTGCAAGAAAGTTTGCAAATGTCCGATAAGTTAGAGAACATACTTTAAGGAAAGCGTCTGCTTTTTGTCTTGGAAGAAAAGCAAAAAATACTTTTCTGATCTGTATATGCAGCTTTTCTTTCTGAAAAAGAATATAGCAGGCAAAAGAGAACGCAATGAAAAAGGTCGCTACTCCACTGACTATGGAACCCACTGCTGACATTGTCGTATTCATCATATTTCCCGCACCGTTTCCGAGAAGGCTTATTCCCCACTTAATCGCCTGATCTGGATCAAACTCTATTTGATCTACCAGATTCATAATTTCCTGATTATTATGGAAAAATTCTCCAATCCAACTTTGCATCTGCGGAATAAAATCATTAATGCTCGTCACCAACGTTCCCATTGTCCGTGTAAGCTGCGGAATCACACCGAACATCACCAATGCGATCACACCAACTACTAATACAATAGTAAGAATCAAGCTTATCGGTCTTTTCAATTTTCTAACTATCTTATTTTTCTTTTTTACATTTTCAAAAATTTTCTTTTCCAAAAAGCTCATTGGTACATTGGTAAGAAATGCGATTGCTCCACCAAGCACAAACGGAAATATAATATCCCATATTGTTTTTAGCACACCAAGTACCACATCAAACTTCCACAAGGCGACCACAAGAAGTGCCGTAAACACAATGAGCTCCCGGATTTTTTTAATAGACATTTTACTTAGATCCATTATTTTTCCTCCTTCTGATAAAAAAAGAAACCTTTATTGCATGACAAAACATGCAATAAAAGTCTCACCAGTTCCTTGCAGTGCCGGATGTCTCCACCGTACTGACGACACTGCAAACGTATGTTTTAAAACGCAGGTTACTCCCCTTTATTAGAAGTGATTGTACAATAAAATCTGTATATTTGTCAAGCACCCCAAAACGTATACACATCTTTCGCAAAGTGCTTTTTCTTCTATATCTTACTATCTTTTTCTTGATTTTTATTTTTTGTTGCTCTACAACTTGAGCAGGTATATCCGGTAAAGATTCTTTACGAATAGCGCTCGAATTGCATTGAGAACGGCAATAATCATTACGCCTACATCGGCAAATACCGCCAGCCACATACTTGCCAGACCCAAGGCTGCCAAAACCATCAGAGGGACAGGAGCACCGGCTCTTTTATTGGGTACACTGGCTCAATTAGTGTCCCCGTGGTATTTCGGTATGATAACAGCTTTTATTCCAAAATGATACAGCAAAAGCTTGCTGCCAATCACTCTTACAACGGTCACTCGATGGCTGAAAATTGTAAGAGTACCTGGCACTGCGTCTTACGTATCTGCCATCTTTCTTGCTTTTTTTTCAATTTTTTTCTTTTTTATTCTTTATTGTAGCTCATTTTTCATATTTAAGCAATAAAAATAAGCCCTGCAGTTTGATCTGCAAGACTTATTTTCATTACGCCACGATCGACGCATAACGCTCACTTCCAAGCGTTTCCATCATTAACTTATATGGTGACAACTCGTTTCCTGCAATCATTGAGAAAAGTCGCGGTGTTACACCAGAAACCAATGCCACGCCCTGCTCATTCATTGTAACTGGCTGCTGACGATTTCGGCTTCCCACATTCCAGAATACGATTTCTGGAAGTTTATAGCCATATGCCTCATATCGTCTGCGTGCATTCTCAAAATTTGTTTCCGATGCATTTGTGACACACACATTAAACTCCATGTCGGAGATAATGACTAACTTGCCCGGAAGCTCCTTCTGTGGAAGCTTATTTTTAACTGCTACACACAAAATCAACTGAAATACCGCTTCAAGATTTGTGTCTGCTATTTCATCAAAGGTCAGTATATATCGAAGCTTATCAACAAATGTTTCTCCCTTTAAGCGAATCAATTGCGGACGCTCTGAAAATTCAATAAAATGATTACGAAAACGTCCTTTGTTATGTTCGGCCAAATATAACCCCAGTGAAAGAGCAACCGCTGCTGGCAAACCATAACTACTATGCATTGAGCCAGAAGTATCAACAACAGCAAGCATATCCTCATCACTGCAAAAATCTAGTAACGATGCCCATGATGCATTCAATGCATCTTTTTCACTCTTCGACATTGTTTCTAAGCTTGGGCCATTCCAATTCCAAGTCATATATGGGCGAATCAACTCATATGGTGCAACATTGTCCGCGTGAAGCGTTGCTTTTCCCTGTAAAACATTATTCAAAAACGTCATATATCGCTCTTGGTCATTGCGAATAAAAGCCTGCTTGTACTTAAACATCGCTCTGGACGGCTGTTTTTCATAGTCAAACGTATAATCACGTGTACGCAAATTATTCTCAATGATATGAATCTGCGCTCGAAGCGCGCTGAGCGCCTTACGGTAAGAAGCATCGTTCATACCGAACGCTCTGGCCACTCGTTTTGCCAGATAAACCGTATCTTTGCTTGATGTGTTGACGGATGGAAGCCACTTCGCCAGAAGTGATACCTCCCCGTGTTTGTCAAGGTTCGCTAAATCATTGTCAAATTGTGCCTTCAAAAGATCCAGCATTTCCCGCTCGCAAGCTGTATCCATCAGCACCAGGTAATCGTCGTAGCGCCCATACTCTGCTATGTACGCCAGGTTTTGTCTCACTGAATATGGCTCATTTTCTGCCAGCCACGAAAGGATGACGCGAAACACTCGTCTTTCGCCTAAGCCCCCTCGGATGTCTCTGGCAAAGAACAAGATCTTCATCGCCAGATCTGCATTCTCCGCATAGGCTCGTATGAAACGCGAAACGATTTCGTCCTCGTAGCTATTACGAAGTGCCCCAATCGTTGCAAACAAATCCAGACAGTACGAATTTGTTGAGGCATAGGTGGCAGCGCCATTTTCAGTTGTCGTTATGTTGGCTTCCTGATTAATAAACTCTAACATGACAATCTCCATTCTTTTGTTGTGAAAGGGTCAAAGGGTCATGAGCGGGAAGCAATCAAATAAACACAAGACGCACACGGCTTCTTTTTTTTCGCCGAAAAACCTTTCTAAATAAGATTTGCTGTATGCGTCTTTTCGTTTACAGTGCTTATATTACATCAAAAGGAAAGGATTATCACTGAAAAAAAGTTGCGAACTTTCAATTTATATATTCTCTTTGCTGCATCAGACGTTTTTTCATCAGTTCTACAAAATGATTCGGCTCGACTACTCGAACCATTGGACCAAACGAGAGAATTCGTATTACCATCTCCGTTTTATCCTTCCTGTCATAATAGACGATTACACGATAATGCGTCTCGTCAAGTTTTTCTGCCTTTTTCTCAAAATGCGCAAAATGAAGAAGCACACGCTCAAGTGCCCGACGCTCATCCGTCAATTCAATTACCACATGCCTACGTCCATCTGTATTTTTATTTTCCTTATAGGCTTTATAGAATGCATTACTTCTTACACAATCAATAATTCTTCCAAGATTGATACTTCCGTCAAATGGAATCCCTTCTCCAATCAATCGAAATTTATCATCCTTTTCTGAATATTCAAGATATTGGGGAGAAATTATTTTTCGAACCGGATTCCCTCTTCGATTTGTCCACTCAATCTCAAGTGGATACTCATTTTTTACTGCGTCCAAAATCATTCGAAAGTATTTTTGATACTTCTTATCCTCATAAGGATCACCGTCCGTATATCGGTCAAACACACAGACATCCTCTGGCAAAAATAATGGCTCCACATCATCAAAATCAAATTCAGATGGTTCATCCAGAAAAAGTCGAATCCTAGGATCATTTTTAATTGCTTTCAGCCAACGTTTTTCCAATATAGTAAGTGGCATCGTCGGTGCATTTTTAATGGGCGTTGTCCCATCGGATCGTAACACTTTCCAATTTTGCTTGCGAATTGCCTGCGAAATTTCTAAGGAGCTGTCGCTAAAGGCATACTCTTTTATAATTTCTTCAATCTGTGTCGATTTGATTGGATGGCTAATTACCTTATTTATAATACAAGCAACCGTATTATAATACGCACCGTACAACTCACTAAATAGCATGCTTCTCACCACCCTTTTGTTCATTCTGATCATTTAGTCCATATAGTTCATACATTTGCCCTAAATCATTCTTAAATTGTTCTTCCAACGTTTTATTTGAAAACTGAATGTCTGTAATACGACAGATAAACGTCCGAATCCATGGAATCAGCTCATTTGCATCATAAACATCTGCCGAAAAGCGACTAGTATGTGCATCTAAATGTTCGACTATTCCACAGCGCTTTTCCCGCTCAAGCCTTTGTGGAATAAAAAGCTCATCACTTCTATAATGAACCGTGAACGTAACATGCTCCATACGTGCTTGACTTTTACTCTGTGTGCTGACACCCCAGATATGCGTCATCATATCATCCAATTTTGCTCGCAGTTCGTCAAAACGGTCACAGTCCTTTTCTGCTGCAACATCTTTTGTTTTAACCGAAAGGATGTTATCAATTCGATATGGCGAAATCGTATCAAAATGTGATACATATCCCATAAGATACTGTCTTCCATTTTGCACACTGATCATCACACGAAGAGGAACAATCGAATTTTTCGTTTTCCGTCCATTCTTTCGGTTAATCACAGTAATCGTAATGGTCTGTTTTTTTCGCATTGCATCAAAGATTTGACAGAGAATATCACTATCGAGCGTGCTCGTTATGTAGTGATGTTTAAAAGCAAAACAATCCTTATGAAGATAGTTCGTTGAAGATTCAAAACGTTCATTTTTTATCTTATCCAAGAGAAACGAACCAATCACACCACATGGTGCTGTCTCTGAAAAGAAATCTAGCAGCTTTACATCAGGAAGCTTTGCACTCTTTGTCCGTCGGTAATACACGACTTTTCCCTGTTTGCGGCTTTCTATAATGCCTTCTTCCACGTATTCCTTTAGCTTTTTGCGCAGCGTTGAAGAATCAATATCAAATGTGCCAATCTCTCCCACATAACTATTCACAGTCTCTACAAGCTCACCAAACGACACCTCTTTGTCTGGTGATGAAAGAATATCCATCAAAATAAAATGCATCGTTATATCGCCATCTGTAAAACTTTTTGCTTTCCATGCATTGTAGAGTGGATTGTGCCGAGTTAGCCGAGTGTCAATGGAAAGGAATACATGCTTTCCCTCTGATGTCCAGTCAAACTTCATGTAATCATCCAACCAGCTTTTAATGCGACGATGCTCATCATCGTAAGAGCGAGCACTTTTATTTGTATACTCTTCTCTGCTCTTGAAACCATAGACATAGAACTCACGCATATAATCACGAATTCGATTAAAATTCTTTATCAGTTCTTTGTACGCCATCGTTTCTTCCTCTTTATCCTTTTATTTCTGACTTTTTCGATTTTGCTGATAAACACGAATTGTACCGTTTTCTATCACAAGTGCACTGAGCTTTTGACCGTAAACACAACCAGTATCCATATTTATGCAGCCCTGCTTTGGCAATTCATAAGTTTCTCCTGGAAGCAGTTGAAGCTTTGTGCTATCTGGACTGCGGTATGTTACTTCCTCTGTCTCAGTATGTCCGAAAATGACAAGCTTTCCATCATACTGACGACCATGCGCCATCTCTCGATCCCAGATCAAATCATGTATAGAATTTTCTTCTGGCTTCTCATGCACCAATCCGGCATGAACAAAAATGGCATCCTCATTCTCATAATACGGACACATTTCATAAAACCAACGAAGCTGTTTTTCCAGGTCACAGTGATGCTCCTCAAAGGAATCGAGTGTCGTCTGTCCCTGATTTCGCATCCATCTGGCATAAACCACTGGATCATAAAATGAGTTCATCATCATGTCATCATGATTGCCCAAAATCATAATACAACGCTCTCCCATCTTACGCTTCAAGCTGCGAAAGCGATCAAATACGCCAAAACTGTACTGACCACGATCCATCAAATCCCCCAGGCAGATCAGTTTGTCTGCCTCTGAGTCAAATCCTGCCTGCGCCAATACACTTTCAAGTTCCTCTAAGCATCCATGAATATCTGTTACAACAATTGTTTTCATTAGTAGTTCTACTGCGGCAAGCCGCTCATCCTTTCTTTATACGATAATGCAACTTTATTTGGACAAGGCACAAAGTTTCAAAAATAGAACGATGCCTTTTTATAGTATAATGTAATCACCACAAAAACATTACGAAAGAAGGCATCGCTCTACGTATAGCAGTATACAGTATTTTACAGAAAAAGTAATCCCCAAATTGGAAAAAAATGAGAAGATTTTTTGAAGAATCAAACCAAATTCGAAAGCATTGATTGTAAGAGTACCTGGCATCATGGCTTACCAGTTTAATTTTTCCATTCTTAATTTTTCGCAGTTTCATCCGCATTGTGCGCGCAATCCTGTCCTGCATGTGCCGCCTTAAACTTGCGGTTGTTCTCTACCATCTCCTCAAATGTCACAGGGCGATAATCATTCACATCCACACCGGCATTCAGCACTCGTTCCCGGCGCTGAATTAACGGCCAATAATCTGAATTTGTGTCCGCACCCCCTACGACCATTCTAGGCTTGGTACCTATCACCATGGTCTTACACCAAATGATCCTCATTAACCAGAAGAATATCGGCACTTTCCTTTGCAATATCCAGCATACGCTGCGTAAAGCCACTTTTACTAAATACGCCATAGATAACCTCATACCCCGGAAAAGCCTTGCGAATTTCTGTAGCATTATTAACTTTTTCTTTTAATGCGAAATACACTTGCGCATCTACCGGTTTCGCATGATATTTGCACTCTCCAGCAAATACTCGCTTGTTTTGATGATCTACGGACACTACATCAATTTCCGTATCACCATCAAAATCATTCAACCAATAGGAGCCGCTACGGGATGGTGTAAAAGTAATCTCCTCATTCCTGCACAGCTCCACAAAAATAGTCTTGCAGATGTCCTCATAAACAAATGCTACAAATTTCTCCCGAAAATCCTTATGCATCTCATCCAGTACAATCTGCATATTGTCCAATTCCAGCTCTCCTTTGTAGGGATAAACATAACGGAACCAGAAACGGATAAAATTATCTGCAATGAAATACAATCCTTTGCGAGATTTTTCCGGATTCTTTTCTGTTATCGGCATTCGCTTCTCTATAAAGCCCAAATCTAAAAGTGTAGACAGATATGGCGTCAGCGAAGATGTTTCTTGTCCAAGTATGCCGGCAATCTTGCCAAGTTTATGATTTCCATCCGCAATTGTCTTAATGATTGAAAAGTAGTTAACTGCTGTCACGGACTCGCTTTTCAACAAGAAATTAGGTTCCTCGTATAAGAAACCACTTTTGGACAAAACAGTATCTTTGAGCTGTTCTTCCAAAGGACGTCCATCTTCAAAAAACTCCAGATATTTCGGAATGCCGCCTGTTACGGCATACTGTTCTACAGCCTGATCAAAAGGCATCTTCTGAACAGCATATATATCCGTAAACGGCAATGGTGCCAAGCGCATCTGTGCTGTCCTGCGACCATACAAAGGACTGTCATAAGACAGAGCATGTTTCTGCATCATGCTGATGAAAGAACCTGACAGGATCAACATCACATTACTGTCTTTCAAAATCTCATCCCAAACATTTTGCAAGATAGATGGAAAAGCCGAATTGGTTTTTACAAGATACGGAAACTCATCAATGACAAGTACCTTCTTTTCTTCTGGCTTATAGTCAGCAATCACTTGAAACAAATCCACCCAATCTGTAAATACTGCTTTTTGCAGTAATGTATTTTTCGTTGTACGAGCCACAACACCCGCCAGTCGCTTCATGCTCTGGCTTTCCAATTCCTCTGTGGCAAGAAAATAGAATGCAGTTTTCTCCTTCAAGAATTCTTTAATAAGCGTTGTCTTTCCAACCCTACGGCGGCCATAGATAACCACAAAGCTGCTATCACGGTTATATTCTGCATCCAGCTTACTCAGCTCGCTTTTTCTGTCTATGAATCTCATACGTAGGCCCTCCTTATAATAAATTGAATTATGATAAATTATTTTATGATAATCTTATTTATATTATACATCTACTAGGCAGAAAGTCAACATTCTTTATTGTGCGTTCAATTGTACGAGTACCTGGCACTGCGTCTTACATAATTAAATATTATGATTTTTGGGGGACACATATTAAACCAGCAGGGACACTTTAAAAGCCAACGTTCCTGTCACCATGGCTTAAAAGCCAACGTTCCTGTCACCATGGCTTCTAACTCCCTCAAAAAACGCAAGCACCCCATCCTCAACTGCCAGCTGCTCTAACTCCTCTTTTGGCATGTCATAATAATATTTTCCTGTTTTCAGATCTAATGAAATACAGTCCAGTGGAAATCCTGCTTTCCTGATTTTACTATGAGGTGTATCTGTCAGAAGAAATGGTTCGCTTGCAATTGAAGGATCCATAGTTTCAAAAATCTGTGTTTCATCCAGTACAAGACAGATTGCATTTTGGTAATATGCGGTAAGATTCCCGTACTGTTTTGCCAATCCTGTATAATATGCAATCATTTCATCATCTGACAGACAGCGTCCATTTACATTGCGAACATGAACTCCAGGCTGAATTTCATCTGGAACCTCATCAAAATACAGGCCAGAATCGCAGGAAAACACTGGCATTTTAAATACCTGATAATACGCCATTGCTTTCTGTCTCGCATTTTCTAGCGGCGTATTTCCAGTTTCTGGCACGCTTGGAACCGTGTATCCTTCCTTTTTCAGATCTTCTAGTCCAATAAGATTAATTCCAAGTGGCTTTAATCGAATTTTCATCACGTTCAGTTTTGCCTGGTTCCCCGTTCCAAATAGTAACTTCATATTTATTCTCCTCTATACTTTGGCAAGATCATAAGCTAATCTAGCATATTGATTAAAAAAAGACCCAGAAGGTATAACCTTCTGAGTCTTTGAGTTCTTGATTGTATGAGATAAAATCTCGTAATTATCTCTTGCTGAACTGTGGAGCACGACGAGCTGCCTTTAAACCTGGCTTCTTTCTTTCCTTCATTCTTGGATCTCTTGTTAAGAAACCTGCCTTCTTCAGAACTGGACGATACTCAGCGTCTGCCTGCAGAAGTGCACGGGAGATACCATGACGGATTGCACCAGCCTGACCTGTTGTTCCACCACCATGAACGTTAACTAAAACGTCAAACTTGTCAGCAGTCTCAGTTGCTGCAAGCGGCTGACGTACAACCATCTTTAAGGTCTCAAGACCAAAGTAGTTGTCAATATTTCTCTTATTGATGGTGATATTACCAGTACCTGGTACTAAATATACTCTGGCAATACTGCTCTTTCTTCTACCTGTTCCATAAAACTTTGTCTTAGCCACTGTGATTTCCTCCTTACACTACCTATTAGAATGTCAATACTTCTGGCTTCTGTGCTGCGTGCGGATGCTCTGCTCCTGCATATACGTGAAGCTTTGTGTACATCTCTCTGCCCAACGGTCCCTTTGGAAGCATACCTGCTACTGCAAGCTCAACAACCTTCTCTGGCTTCTTCTCGATCATTTCCTTTAAAGTAGCGGTCTTGAAACCACCAACATATGCGGAATGGGTGTGATACAGCTTCTGCTCCATCTTCTTTCCGCTAACTACAATCTTCTCAGCATTGATAACGATTACATAATCACCTGTATCAACGAAAGGTGTGAACTCTGGCTTGTTCTTTCCTCTTAATACCTTAGCAACCTCGGATGCAAGACGACCTAATGTCTGTCCTTCAGCATCTACAACATACCACTTCTTCTCAACTTTTGCAGGATTTGCCATGTAAGTCTTCATTGGTTTCCCTCCTAAATAAATATATCCATTTAACTATACTACATTTATTGTAAGCAGTCTGTCTTTACCGGGGCTTGGCTTAGCCAGACACATACACGCTATCAACTGTGTCTAAACTATATTTAAACACAGCTTCCTTATTATATTACACTCTACCGTGTGTGTCAACTGCTTTTCTTGATTTTTTCAAAAAAAATAAGGTTTTCCGTTACAGTTCTCCCCTCAAATCGTTACTGATTGCCCAGCAGAGCTTTGAGGTAGCGAAACCAAACCCGATAAAAAGTTCGATTCATATGAATGCCATCATCAAGATAATTTTTCTGGCGCACAATCCAAGTGCTGTCCACATATGTAACATCATTTTCCTGACAGATGTTCCTAAGTTCCTGATCAAACTGTGGTGCCCGCACTAAATCTGCTCGCACCTGTCCAAGCGCATCTGATGGAGACAACAGGCTGCTGACGATAATCTTTACACCTGGTATGGATGCCTTTAGCTGCTGAAGCATCGTTACATAGTCTCGCCTGTAATCCGCAATCTCAGTGTAATGATTACAATCATTTAATCCAGTAAAAATTACAACCTGTTTAGGCAGCGTAGCCGCCACCTCTGGTATCTTTGTAATCAGCACATCAATCGTTGCGCTTCGCTGATACACTATATTCGTCATATCTAAGAAACCATATTCACCGATTGCCTGTGTCATTGAATCACCAAAAAAGATCGTATTGGCAAAAAGAGTACGCACCGCGACCTGTTCCTCATCAGTAAGATTCGTTACGGTGTCTGCATCAAGCTCTTCGTTCCACTGTGCAATCATTGCATCAAGTGAGGTGCCACTCTCCTGTCCATTTTCTGTCTGAGCCTGTTCTTGGTTCTGGTCTTGTACTTGACTTTCATTCTGGACCAAATCTTGTGTTTCTGCCTGTTCTAGCCCTGCAGCCTGTGTTTGCACCTCTGTCTGCTGCAGTGCTGCCAGCTCACTTGCCGCATCAATCTCTGATTTTGTGCCTAAGTTTTCCACCAGGCTCTTTGCCTCTGCCGTGACCGTTGATTTCTTGATTCGAAAGGTAAATACCAATCCAAGCACCATAAAGGCAAGCAAGAAGCTTCCTAAAATTGACAACGCAATACGAAACAAACGTGTATATTGTCTCATTCTGCTGCCTCCTCTCCCAAGACAAGTGCAAGTGACGAATCCTTTGCAAAGCTTTGCAAATTGTAGAGAATCAGAAGATCGGTATACTTATTGACAGCGATCTGCATATCAAGATCACTGCTGTAGTAGCGCGGATCAACAATATCAATCTCTGAAAAATATGGAGTCAAAAAGCCAATCATTGCATTCGCATAGGAATCCTTTAATAAAAGCAGTTTTCTTCCACTCTGCGAGCTAGTTTGAATATTCAAGAGTCCATAATTTCCACCTAAAAAGACCTCATATGGATCATTTCCAAGGAGTCCCTCTTCTGAATAAATAGTCGTTGCTGTCGTCTGTGCTTCTTTGTTGGTCACAAGAATTGTTTCCGGTTCCTTTGGCAAATAAAGATCAATTGTGTCTTTTGTTCCTGAATAAAAACCACTCGAAGACATCATAGTTCCCTGAAACTTGGCGTGAACAGTGTATGCCTCAAAATCATCTTCTTCATAGGGAATATCCATCCGCTTTGCAAGCTCTTTAAATGCAGCACTTGCACCATACGTTGTCCAATGGTGATCGGTTCGATAATAAATCTGATTAGTCTTTACTGCCTCTGCCAATTCATCTGCACAGTCAACAACTGTGACATTAGATAACTCTGAGATTTTCGAAGTCGAAATCCAGCTCTCATACCAGCTCTTTTCATCCCCCTGCGGTGCACCTGAAGGCAAGAGATCTTTTAAAATCCATGATGCTGTCGGTACAAGCATGACATAGCTTTGAAGTTGTGAATTGCGTTTTAAAAATGAATTCAAAATCTTCTGCTTTTCCTGATCCTCTTTATCAATTTCACTCTTTTCAAAACCTTGAATCAGATACCCATCCTTGCCTCGATAAATTCCATTTTGATAATCAATTCCAAGGATGCGGTTTTGCAAAGAATTTAAATAAACCCAAATGTCTCTTGCCGGATACTGATCCGCCAGGTAGCTTTCTACCTCATTTGAAAAAGTTCCATCAACAATTCCCTCATAGGAAAGCTTAGGACGCTGAGCAAGATTTCTACGCTCAGATGCAGAAAAACGTCTGGTCGGCCAGAACAGGCTGACGACACCCAAAAGCAAAAGCAGCAATACGCTGGTAAATGCCAGCAAGCAAAAATAAAAGCCTTTTCTTTTGCGAATTTCTTTTGTGTTCAAAGCAAACCTCCTTAGAATCTGAAATATAAAAATGGATTATATGTCTGGTAGACAAGCGCTGCAATACAAAGTAAAAATAAAAACACTCGAACTGCTGCGCTTACCTTTGGGTAACATACAAAAATCTGCTCGCCGAGCTGGTGCATAATCGGCGTGGAAAAGAGAACACCAAGCACCAATAAAACAATACTTGTGCGCAGAAAATAGCCTGCCGTTGCGTTAAAAAAGGAAACTTTGCCTATGCCAAACATCATACAAAAATATTGTCCAAGTGAAGCAAAACTTGTATTTGCAAACAACATCCAGCCAATCACTACGGCAATGAGTGTAAATGTATGACCAATCACCTTATGCTTTTTTAAAAATCCGCCAATCAAATACTTTTCGATGATAAGCAACACACCATAGTAAAGCCCCCAAAGCAAAAAGTTAATGCCTGCGCCGTGCCATACACCAGTTAGTCCCCAAACAATCAGCAAGTTTCTGATATGCTTTGCAGTTGTCACGCGATTCCCGCCAAGCGGAATGTACACGTACTCGCGAAACCAGGTTCCAAGTGTCATATGCCATCTGCGCCAGAAATCGGTTATGCTTTCGGCGATATATGGATAATTGAAATTCTGTGGAAAACGAAAGCCAAACATTCTTCCCAGACCAATTGCCATATCCGAGTAACCGCTAAAATCGTAATAAATCTGCAGCGTATATAAAATGGCGCCGATCCATGCTGTCACAATAGACGACTGCACATTGCTTAGCGCTTGAATACGCACAAAAATCTGGCCCAACAAATTGGCAAACAATACCTTCTTCACCATACCTCGGATAAAAAACTCACAGCCCACACCAAAGCCTGCAATCGTTACCTTGCGGCTTCTAATCTGCTGCTCCACGTCCTCATACCGCACGATTGGACCAGCGATCAGCTGCGGAAACATTGCAATATAGAGGGCAAAATTAATCAGATTATTCTGTGCCCTCGTCGTTCCGCGATACACATCGACCAGATAAGAAATCGCCTGAAATGTATAAAATGAAATACCAATCGGAAGTGCAATCTTTACAACTGGAATGAGGGACGGCAGCATTGTATGAAGTGTCTGCGAGATCCCGGAAACGTATTTAAAAATACCAAGTATCAGCACATTCCATAAAACTGCAAAACCCAAGTTCCAGACACGCATTTTTGACTGTGATGCTCTGTCTGCTTCTATAATGCGTCCAAAAACATAATTGATACCGATACTTAAAAGCATAAGAAGTATATTTCTCGGTTCTCCCCATGCATAAAAGAATAAACTTGCGATTAAAAGAATTGCATTTTTCATCTGCTTGGGACTAAGCATGTACACCAAAACCACAACAGGCAGAAATGCAAATAAAAAAGTCATACTTGAAAATACCATTGTTATCTTCTTCTCCTATTTGTGATTTTATTTGGCTGTCGCATCTGCAAATGCATCTCTTGCCAGTGAGCTGTCCTTTGATACAATAAACAACATATAGTGGCCATAAGTGATTGTCATTGCATTGTTAATCAGCTCCATCTGATCGACACCATAGCCCTCAAAGCATGACTTTTGGTATTCGATTCGTTTTTGAATTGCTTCTTCTACTGACTCTTTCTGACTAATATCTTTTAAATTGACTAACAAAAGCTCTGCCGCTTCCATATTGGAGTCTGGTCCATAGTAGACAAGTCCATTAAATGCATTGGCTTCCAAGCCAAACCGCTCTTTTACAACCATATCGCTCTCTGACACGACTGTATCTGGCATCAGCTCAACTAAATTTTGCGCCACTGTGTTTACATCGATTTCTCGATATTCTTTTTCCCTTGTAAGCAACCACACACAGAAAAGTAAGGCTATCAATGAGATCGCCTGAAAAAAATAAATAGATAGTTGTCTTGCTTTATTACCTGTTTTCTTGCTTATCGTATCGTTTTCCTTACTGTTTGTTCTCTTGTTCATAAAGATCCCTTTTTTTGTCTCTTGTCGTGTACCAAGTAGAGAGCATTTTCTCTTTCTGATAGCCCAAACGCTCATATAAGTAAATCGCCGGATTGCTATCTGCACATATCATGCTAAGTTTCTCATAACCATTCTCTGCTGCAAGCTGTTCAAACATCAAAAGACCTTCCTTGCCAATTCCTTGATTTCTGAAAGCTTCGCTTACACCAAGACTTTCCAACTCAAAAAATTCTTCGCCTGTCTCTTCGTTTTTGATCTTCTTTGCAGAAAAAAAACCTACCTGCGCATCACCTTTACAAAGTGAAAAACATCGTTCTCCCTCTGCAATATCCAAAAGCAGCTGCTTTGATGTTCTTTTTACACCACCTGGAACCTGCTTGAAGCATTCATTTTCAAGATTACTGTATTCCTCAACAAGTTTGCTGTCGCTAGTATCTAACGATACAGCTTGAATTGCCACTCCATTTGTTTTTGAATCTACCTTCGTTGTCTTGGCAAGCTTCCACTGGTTGTAACTGGTATCAAATGAGAAATACTCAGCCTGATATCCAATCTTTAAATGACCGGTATTGTCTCTCACATGGATCTGCTTTGCTCCGTTTCGGGATGCCTGCTTTACAAGACGCAAAAGAAGCCTTTCAAAATCGCATTCATCGCAAGCATAAATTTGGATGTATGCTTTACCAAAACTTTCTATTTCGCCCTGATTGATACGGTAGGACCAATGCTCATTCTCCTCACGGATTACAGCCGGAAGCGTCTCTTCCTCGATGGAAATCAGTGTCAGTCCCTCTGCCGGTGCCTTCGGACCCGCCTTGCTTCTATCTCGTGCTTCAAGCGCCTCTTTGATCTGTTCTGGCTTCCAGAAACCGCAGCCCACCTTTACTAAACTGCCCACAATAATGCGCACCATATTGTAGAGAAATCCATTTCCGCTGATGCGAATGTCAATGCGGTCGTCTTCATTCTTTTTTATTGTAATCGAATAAATACGACGAACTGTATCCTCCACCTGCGTGCGGATTGAGCAAAAGCTCTTAAAATCATGCTCACCGACAAGGTACTGCGCTGCTTCTCTCATCTTATCCACGTCAAGTGCATAATAATAAAAATAGGAATTTAAACGCTGATCAGGCAGCGGCACTCTTCTGTTTAAAATGCGATACTCGTAAGTCTTTCTTGTATTGCGCTTTCGCGGATGATAATCTGGTGCCACCTCGCAGGACTCCTGAATTACGATATCCTTTGGCAGACGCTGATTAAGCGCGATACAGATTTTGTCAGCCGGCATACGCGCATGGGTATCAAACACCGCAATGTTGCCTCTTGCATGAACACCAGAGTCGGTTCTACTGGCACCGATCACCTCTATCGGCTCATTTAGCAGCTTGGACAGCTCACGGTTTAATACTTCCTCGATACAGATGCCATTTGGCTGCTTCTGCCATCCACAGTAATTCGTTCCATCATAGGCAACGACCATTTTTACTCGCTTTGTCATTCTATTTCTCACTCTCAAAACTTATTTGGAAAAATCTATTTTCTTATCTGCTTACTTCCACATCACTGCTAACGCAACCATAACCACCATGTATAAGAGCAGGCAGCCATATGCTTTCTTATCAATCGCTGCATATTTTAACGGCTTCATTTTTGTACGGTTCTCATCTCCATGATAGCATCTTGCTTCCATCGCCATTGCAAGATCGGATGCACGGCGAAATGCTGAGATAAAAAGCGGTACAAGAAGCGGCACCATCGCTTTGGCTTTTTTTATAAAACCGCCGCTCTCAAAATCGGCTCCTCTGGCTGTCTGCGCCTTCATAATCTTATCTGTTTCTTCAATTAAAATTGGGATAAAACGAAGTGCAATTGACATGGTCATTGCAATTTCATGCACTGGAATCTTGACCTTTTTTAAGAAACCAAGGCTCTTCTCTAGGCCATCTGTCAGCGCATTTGGCGTTGTCGTAAGTGTCATGATTGATGAGCCAAGAATCAAAAGAATCAAACGTATTCCCATGTATACGGCCTTTTCTAAGCCCTCCCATGTTATATGGCGAAGCAGCCACACATCTATAATACTTGTTCCTGGTGTTAAAAACAGATTAAAAGAAACTGTAATCAAAAGAATAATTACAATACTCTTTAATCCTCTTGCCATAAATTTGAATGGAACAGTTGACAGATGAATCACAGCTGCTAACGCAAACACGGCTAGCAGATAGCAGATCGGTCCATCTGCTGTAAACAGACTAATAATATAGAGCATAGTACCTGCCAGCTTGACACGCGGATCAAGCTTATGAATTATGGAATCTGCCGCATAATATTGTCCTATTGTAATATCTCGAATCATACAGTTTTTTCCTCCGGCTTTCTACGTGATTCAATCTGACTCTTTTGATCCTGATTATTCTGGTCTTTGCTCTTGCAATCCTGTTTTTTCTTTCCCTGAAAATACATTAAAAGATTCTTTCTTGCCTCTTGTACAGTAATGGCATTTTCAAAAACAGGGTAGCCTTCACTCTTTAGCCTATGCATCAGCTGTGTCACCTGTGGAATCGCAAGACCCATCTCGTTAAGCTCTTTTTCATGTTCAAATACCTTTCGCGGCTTATCATCGAACACAATCTTTCCACCATTTACAACAAGAATACGGCTTGCATATTGTGCCACATCCTCCATGCTGTGTGAGACAAGCACTATTGTGATGCCGCGCTCTTTCTGCAGCTTTGCGATCTGACCTAAGATATCATCTCTTCCCTTTGGATCAAGACCTGCTGTCGGCTCATCTAATATTAAAATCTGTGGATTCATTGCCAACACGCCAGCAATTGCCACACGCCTCTTTTGACCTCCTGACAGCTCAAATGGTGATGCTTCATAAAGTGATTCGTCAATTCCTACCATCTTAAGTGCCTCGGTTGCCCTTGCCTTTACTTCATCTTCAATCAATCCCTGATTTTTCGGGCCAAAGCATACATCCTTAAAAACGCTTTCCTCAAACAGCTGATACTCTGGATACTGAAACACAAGACCTACCTTGCTGCGAAGCTCTTTTAACGGATATCCATCCTGCCATATATCTTTTCCATCATAGGTGATTGTTCCGCTTGTCGGCTTCATAAGACCATTTAAATGTTGGATCAGCGTCGACTTTCCGGAACCTGTATGACCAATAATTCCGATAAACTCATTTTTATGAATAGACAAACTCACATCATTTAATGCCGGGAATGACTCTTTGCTGTCCGGGTCATAGACGTGTGTGACATGAGATAACTGCAGCAAAACCTGTTCCTGCTCACTATTCATTGTTTTTGAATAATTATTTTCTGAATAATTTTCTTTTCCTGAAACTTGTGCTCCATGAACAGAAAAATCGGCATCGCACACTCGCTTAAACTCATCTGTAAACTCATTGACACTGAGCACACCATCTTTAAATGGCAGGCCGTCCTTCTTTAACTCCCATGCAAGTTCCGTCACCTGCGGCACATCAAGATGATAACGCTTTAACTGCTCTACCTGCGAAAAAATCTCTCGTGGTGTTCCATCATCGACAATGCGGCCGCCATCTACGACAACTACGCGGTCAGCATCAATGACCTCTTCCATATAATGGGTGATCAAAATGACTGTGATTTTTTCCTTTTTATTCAATTCATGAACGGTATCAAGAACTTCCTTTCGGCCGCTCGGATCAAGCATAGCAGTCGGTTCATCCATAACAATAATCTGTGGCTTCATCGCCATGATTCCTGCGATTGCAACACGCTGCTTCTGTCCGCCAGACAATTTATTTGGTGACTGCATACGGTATGCTTCCATACCAACAGCCTTTAAACTTTCATTGACACGCTTCCAGATTTCCTCTGTCGGTACGCCCATATTTTCTGGGCCAAATCCAACATCTTCCTCCACAACATTAGCTACAATCTGATTATCTGGATTCTGGAAAACCATACCGGTAGACTGACGAATCTTCCATAAGTTTTTCTCATCGGATGACAACTTGTCCGATATATATACAGTTCCCTCGGTAGGCAGCAGCAAGGCATTTAAATGTTTTGCCAGTGTTGACTTGCCTGAGCCGTTATGACCCAATATTGCAACAAAGCTTCCTTTCTCAATATCAAGAGATACCTGTTCTAGCGCAGTCTTTTCGCCAATCTCTTCACCATTGTCGCCATACTTGCTGAAACGGTGAACTAGATTTTTTATACTGATAATGCCCATCTGTGGCCTCCTCTCTCTAACACTCGATTATCATAGCATGACGCCGCTCGAATTGCAAGCTATGATGCAGTTCACAGGGCGCCATTCACAAAACCGCACGTGAGGTGTGAACTGTAAAACAAAATAAAGCCATGCAGATACCTGCATGGCTCATCTTCTATTCGTATGGAATTGTTAATGTAATGTTTTAATCTAAGGATTAAACTAACTCTAACAGTACTTCCATTGCGTTGTCACCCTTACGAAGACCGATCTTTACAATACGAGTGTAACCGCCGTTACGGTTAACGTACTTTGGAGCGATCTCATCGAAGAGCTTCTTCGGCATATCTACGGACTTTGTTCCCTTCTTCTTACCAGCGTTGGTAGACGGAACCTCAGTTACTCCGTAGAGAACCTTCATCATCTGTCTTCTTGCATGAAGTCTGGAAGCCTTATCCTTCTGGATTTCCTTCTCTACTTCATCATAAACAGTAACCTTCTTGCCGTTTACTACTTCCTTTACGTTCTTGCCATCAGCGTCCTTGCGGGCAACCTTAGCCTTAACAGTAACGGTCTCGTAGTTATCCTTTTCCTTAACAGCCAGAGCGATAAGTCCTTCAGCAACCTTCTTGACTTCCTTTGCTCTTGCTTCTGTTGTAACAATCTTGCCATTGTAAAGAAGACTTGTAACCTGGCCTCTGATCATGGCCTTTCTCTGGTTAGAAGTTCTTCCAAGCTTTCTGTAACCTGCCACTGTGATTTACCTCCGTTTAACTTACTCTTCACCGGACTTAAAATCCAACCCCAGTTCCTTCAGCTTTGCGTTAACCTCGTCAAGAGATTTCTTACCAAGGTTTCTGACTTTCATCATATCCTCAGCAGTCTTGTTGCAAAGTTCTTCAACTGTGTTGATTCCGGCTCTCTTCAAACAATTGTAGGAACGAACGGACAGCTCCAGTTCATCGATGTTCATCTCGAGAACCTTTTCCTTCTCATTGTTTTCCTTCTCAACCATGACCTCAGCGGACTTGGCGTTCTCGGAAAGATCAATGAACAGATTCAGGTGCTCATTCAGAACCTTTGCAGCCAGGCTGACTGCTTCATCTGGTGCTAACGTACCGTTAGTATATACGTCGAGTGTCAGTTTATCATAATCAGTAACCTGTCCCACACGGGTATTCTCAACAGTCACATTGACTCTCTCGATTGGTGTGTAGATGGAATCTACTGCAATCACGCCGATTGGCAGTTCACTGTTCTTATTCTTCTCTGCACTGATATATCCACGTCCCTTGGTAATGGTAAGCTCCATATAGAGACGGCAATCTTCTCCGCCGCTAAGTGTTGCAATTACCTGGTCCGGATTCATAATTTCAATATCCTGATCAACCTGAATGTCAGCAGCGGTAACAACACCTTCGCCCTCATGCTCAATATAAGCAATCTTTGGCTCGTTTGTCTCGCTGTTGTTCTTGATTTCAAGACTCTTCACATTCATGACGATCTCTGTAACATCTTCTTTCACTCCCGGGATAGAGGAGAACTCGTGAAGCACGCCCTCAATCTTAATCTGACTGACAGCTGCACCCGGAAGCGAAGACAGCATGATTCTTCTTAAGGAATTGCCAAGTGTAATACCATAGCCTCTCTCAAGCGGCTCCACTACAAACTTGCCATATCTGTTATCTTCAGACATCTCCTTAATTTCAATCTTGGGTTTTTCGAAATCAAACACTATTAGCCCCTCCTTATAGGATGCTTTAAGAGAAGCATTCAAATAAAATCAGCTTGTTTAGCAGTAGGCTGCAAAGCTTTGCAAAACCGTTACTGCTAAACAATGAAAAATTATTATTTGGAATACAACTCGACAATCAGCATCTCGTCTACCGGAACATCGATCATCTCTCTAGCCGGGATCTGCTTAACAGTTCCACTTAAAGCCTCGATGTTAGCCTCTAACCACTCCGGTACCATTCTGCTGCCTGTTACTGCTACGATGTCCTTATAACGCTGGGAATCCTGAACCTTTTCCTTGATGGAGATTACATCACCAGCCTTGATTAAGTAAGACGGGATGTTTACACAGGAACCGTTTACAAGCACATGCTTGTGGTCAACAATCTGTCTAGCCTCGTCTCTTGTACGAGCGAAACCAAGACGGAAAATAACATTATCTAATCTACGCTCCAGAAGAATCATCAGGTTCTCACCGGTCATACCAGTCTGACGCTCTGCCTTTGCATAATAATTTCTAAAAGGTTTCTCCAAAACACCATAGATAAGCTTTGCCTTCTGCTTTTCACGCATCTGCAGACCGTACTCGCTCATCTTCTTATTAGCTCTCTTAGACTGTCTATTAGACTTCTTGTCATATCCAAGATAAATTGGGTCCATATCAAGAGATCTGCATCTCTTAAGCACTGGAACTCTACTTACTGCCATCTTTAATACCTCCTAATTAAACTCTTCTACGCTTTGGCGGACGACAACCATTGTGCGGAACTGGTGTCACATCCTTGATGCTGGTAACTTCAAGACCACACGCCTGAAGTGCACGGATAGCTGCCTCACGACCTGAACCCGGTCCCTTTACCATAACATCAACGGACTTTAATCCATGTATTAAAGCTGCCTTAGTAGCAGTCTCTGCTGCCATCTGAGCTGCATAAGGAGTAGATTTCCTTGAACCTTTAAATCCAAGACCGCCTGCACTTGCCCAGGATAAAGCGTTTCCCTGGGTATCAGTCAACGTAACAATTGTATTGTTGAAAGATGACTGAATATGGGCCTGTCCACGTTCAACGTTTTTCTTTACACGCTTTTTTGTCACTTTCTTTGCTGACACATTCTTAGCCATTAAACTAACCTACTTTCTTCTTATTTCTCTTTCTCTCTTTACGAGTAGTTATAAGCTGCTATTTACTTAAATTACTTCTTCTTGTTAGCAACTGTCTTCTTAGGACCCTTACGTGTTCTAGCGTTGGTCTTTGTCTTCTGTCCGCGGACAGGAAGGCTCTTTCTGTGACGGATGCCTCTATAGCAACCAATCTCCTGGAGTCTCTTGATATCCATGGCAACTTCTCTTCTTAAGTCACCCTCTACAGTGTACTCTCCATCGATAACGTCACGAATTCTTGCAACTTCCTCGTCAGTCAGATCCTTAACACGGGTATCCGGGTTAACATCTGCTGCAGCAAGAATCTTGTTGGAACTTACTCTACCGATTCCGTAGATGTAAGTCAGACCAATCTCCACACGCTTTTCTCTTGGTAAATCAACGCCTGAAATACGAGCCATGTGTGTTTTGCACCTCCATTTTCACTTTCATAAAATTGAACTTTTTGAAACAACGTTTCCGTGTGTCTCAATTGCCCGGGTCATTAGCCTTGTCTCTGCTTATGCTTCGGGTTCTCACAAATAATGCGGATGATACCCTTTCTCTTAATAACCTTGCACTTTTCGCAGATCGGCTTTACTGATGATCTTACTTTCACAGTATTTTCTCCTTTCTGGAACCACATTGGTAATGGTTTGGGTTGCTTCTATTCTTATTTAAAAACCTAATTAAAGTCCTATTAAAAAGAAAGAAACTTCACAAAAGTCCGTTTTTTAGTATAGCACAATCATTTAGATTTCGTCAAGCATATTTTTAAATTTTTTTCAAAATTTTTCTTTACTTATCTCTCCAAACGATTCTGCCCTTTGCCAGGTCATATGGAGACAGCTCTACTGTTACCTTATCACCCGGAAGGATACGGATATAGTTCATACGAAGCTTTCCGCTAATATGAGCCAGCACCTGATGGCCATTATCCAGTTCTACCTGAAACATTGCGTTCGGGAGCTTCTCCAATACTTTGCCTTCCATTTCAAACTTTTCTGCCTTTGACATTACTTTTTCAATCCTTTCTTACTTACATGCCTACTGCCATTCTTTTTTGTCCCAATTCGGAAGTGTCAGAATTTCTGGATCTCCCTCCGTAATCAGAACTGTGTTTTCATAATGCGCTGCCAACGAGTTATCATCGGTTACTACCGTCCAGTCATCATCTAATACGCTGACTGCATAATCACCCATCGTGATCATCGGCTCTATAGCCAGTGTCATGCCAGGGCGCAGGCGGATTCCTCTTCCAATTGTCTTAAAGTTTGGAATTTGCGGATCTTCATGCAAATGTGTGCCAATGCCATGGCCAACAAGCTCACGCACAACTCCATAACCAAAGCTCTCCGCATATTTCTGAATCGCTGCTGAAATATCATGAAGATGATTTCCTGCTTTTGCATAACGTATTCCTTCAAAGAAACTCTGTCTGGTAACATCAACTAACTGTCTGGCTTCTTTTGAAATCTCGCCAACAGCAAATGTTCTGGCAGCATCAGAATGATATCCTTTATAAATCATTCCCGCATCCAGACTGATAATATCACCTTCTTTTAAAATACGCTTCTTGCTTGGTATTCCATGAACTACAACTTCATTTACAGAAGTACAGATTGAAGCCGGATATCCCTCGTAGTTTTTGAAGTTCGGAATGCATCCGAAATCACGGATGATCTCCTCACCAACCTTGTTGATCTCCCACGTGGAAATACCCGGTTTAATGATCTTTTCCAGCTCATCAAACATAACAGAGAGGTTCTTGCAGGACACTCTCATCAACTCAATTTCTTTTTCTGATTTAATTGAAACAGCCATTTTCTCCTCATTCCTTGCGTAACCCTATACGCACAGACCTGTGGCAGTGTCCCTGCCACAAATCTTCAATGACGAATCCTATTTTCGTCTTGCTTTTCAGCCTTCCAAAACTGCCGTGATATCAGCGAACACGTCTTCCATATCCTTTGTACCATCCACTGTAACCAGCTTTTTCTTTGACTCATAGAAATCAATCAGAGGCTGTGTCTGTGCATGGTATACGTCAAGACGCTTCTGTACGGTTTCTGGCTTGTCGTCACTGCGCAGGATTAATTCGCCGCCGCAGCGATCACAGATGCCTTCTACCTTAGGCGGAATGTGTTCGATATGATAGGTAGCTCCACAGGTTACACAGGCTCTGCGGCCGGACATACGTTTTACAATATTTGCATCCGGAACATCTACATTTATTGCATAGTCAATATCAGTTCCCATCTTCTCAAGTGCAGCCTCTAACGCTTTTGCCTGCGGAATTGTTCTTGGAAATCCATCCAAAATGTATCCATTTGCGCAATCGTCTTTTGACACACGATCTGTTACAAGATCACAAGTAAGCTCATCCGGAACTAACAGTCCCTGATCCATGTACTCCTTTGCCTTCTTGCCTAACTCTGTTCCAGCCTTCAGATTGGCACGGAAAATATCTCCAGTAGAGATATGTGGAATCTGATATTTTGCTGCAATCTTTGCTGCCTGTGTGCCCTTACCTGCACCAGGTGCTCCTAACATGATAATCTTCATATTTCCCTCTCATTCCGCCGCAAAAGCAGCATGCGTTACCGCAATTATAATTATAATCAGAAATATCATAACAGATTTGTGCTTAAAAAGCAAGAAAATCCCCTGCAAAACAGGAGATTTTCTCGTAAAAATACAGTTCACCGGCATTCACCTTGTTCCATTGATTCGTCAAATTCCCATGCAAGCATGGAATTTATCCGAATCTGCTGGAACACGTGAACTGTTTTAGAATATACTCTCGTACTCTCTAGCCACCATCTTGGATTCAATTGATTTTGCCGTCTCTAAAACAACATTTACAATAATGATCAAAGAAGTTCCCATGAAGGAAAGTCTTGTAATATTGAATATACCACTCAAAATGATCGGAAGCAATGCAATGATGGTCAAACCAACAGCACCGATTATGATCAGGTGATTGAGCATGTTGTTTAAGAAATCACTAGTTGGCTTTCCTGGTCTTACACCTGGAATAAAACCACCAGACTTTTTCATATTGTCGGCAATCTCTAATGGATTGAAAGAAATTGATGTATAGAAATAAGCAAAAACGATAAGCAACGCTACATAAACCACAACGCCAATTGAATAGAACGGAAGTGACGGTCTAAACCAGTAGTTTGAGCTTAACATTGCCATAATCTTTCCGCCGATCGTTGTTACATCGATCTGGTAGCCGAAAAATGATCCGATAATCTGTGGCATGGACATAAGTGAGGATGCGAAAATAACAGGCATAACGTTTGCAGTATTCACCTTTACAGGAATATATGTTGAACGTCCGCCTACACTTCTGCGTCCCTGCACCTTCTGCGCATACTGAACCGGAATTCTTCTTTCAGCTGCATTCAGCAGTACCGTAAATCCAAGAATTGCAAGAAGAATTGCAATTACGAAAACTGCAATTAAAATCTGTACAGCGATGCTGCGTCCTGACATAAAGGTTTCATAAATCGTGATCGCATCATCTGGAAGTCTGGAAATAATGTTGTATAACAGGACAACTGAAATACCATTTCCAACACCCTTTTCTGTGATACGCTCACCAACCCACATAAGAAAAGCACTGCCGGCTGTCAGAGTAATTACACATACTACCACATTGTACCAGGTATAATGCTCAAACATTCCGCTTCTGCCAAATCCGATAGACATAGCAGTAGACTGAATCAGAGCAAGACCTACTGTAACATATCTGGTAATCTCTGCGATCTTTTTTCTTCCTTCCTGACCATCCTGCTGCAGCTCTTCCAGCTTTGGAATTGCAATTGTCAGCAGCTGAATAATAATGGAAGATGTAATATATGGCGAAATGCTCAATGCCAAGATGGAGAAGTTCTCGAAAGAACCACCCGTCATAGCATTGAACAAGTTAAACGCATCGCCGTTGCTTCCATTAAAGAAATCAGCGAAATAATCAGGATCAACGCCCGGAACTGGTAACTGTGAACCAAAACGGATTACCAGGAGCATTAAAAATGTGAATATAAGACGACCTCTTAATTCCTTCATCTTTAACGCATTCTGAAGCGTTTTGAACATTAGATCACCTCTACGTTTCCACCAGCAGCCTCGATCTTAGCCTTAGCTCCCTCAGAGAAAGCGTTTGCCTTAACGGTCAGCTTCTTGGTCAGGTCTCCGTTTCCAAGAATCTTTACAGCATCAAATCTGTTCTTTACTGCACCAGCCTCAACTAAAGTCTGGATGTCAACTACTGCGCCATCCTCAAACTTGTTAAGTTTCTCTACGTTAACGTATGCAACGAGCTTTGTATTTCTATTTGTGAAGCCTCTCTTAGGAAGTCTTCTGTATAACGGCATCTGACCACCCTCGAAACCGATTCTTGGTGCTCCAGAACGTGCCTTCTGACCCTTATGGCCCTTACCAGCAGTCTTACCGTTGCCCGAACCATGTCCACGGCCTCTTCTGAAATTACCGCTGTGTACGGAGCCTTCAGCTGCCTTTAAATTAGATAAGTCCATCACGTAACCTCCTCTGAAATTAAATCTCTTCAACCTTTACTAAATGCTTTACATGCCATACCATGCCTCTTACAGCATCGTTATCCGGCAGCTCAACAGTCTTGTTAAGCTTGCGAAGTCCAAGAGCCTCTACGGTTGCTCTCTGCTTTGGGATTGCACCAATCGGGGACTTCACTAATGTGATCTTTAACTTTTCAGCCATTGTATTTCCCTCCTTAGCCGATAATCTCTTCTACAGTCTTACCGCGACGCTTTGCAACTTCCTCCGGGGTCTTCAGAGCAGCCAGACCAGCCAATGTTGCAAGAACAACGTTAGCCTTGTTGCTGGAGCCTAAGGACTTAGTACGGATATTCTCTACGCCTGCGAACTCAAGTACGGAACGAGCTGGACCGCCTGCGATGATACCGGTACCTTCCGGGGACTTCTTCAGAAGTACAGATGCGCTTCCGAACTTTCCAATAAAATCGTGTGGGATACTCTTATTCTCATCAAGCGGAACGGTAATCATGTTCTTCTCAGCTGCCTGCTTACCCTTACGGATTGCCTCCGGGATCTCAGCAGCCTTGCCCATACCAACACCTACATGACCATTCTTGTCTCCAACTACAACCAGAGCGGAGAAACGCATGGTACGTCCACCCTTAACGGTCTTGGATACACGCTTGATAGCAACTACGGTATCAGCTAATTCAAGCTGAGTTGCGTCAATATTTGTACGTTTCATGTGTCTTCTTCCTCCTTGATTAGAATTCCAGACCAGCTTCTCTTGCTGCATCTGCCAGTGCCTGAATCTTACCCTGATAAATGAAGCCACCTCTGTCAAATACAACAGACTTGATTCCAGCTTCCTGAGCTTTCTTTGCAATAACAGTTCCTAAATATGCAGCTGCTGCTACATCGTTGGTCTTTTCTAATTTTTCCTTAACGTCTTTCTGAAGAGTAGAAGCTGACACTAAGGTTGTCTTTGCTACATCATCAATAATCTGAACATACATATGGTTGTTGCTTCTGAACACTGCCATACGAGGTCTTTCAGGAGTACCGATAATATGTCTGCGCATTCTTCTATGCTTTTCTTCGCGAACCTTTGATCTAGATACCTTACTAACCATTCTTTCTCACTCTCCTTATTTATTTCTTACCGGTCTTACCAACCTTACGTCTGATTGTCTCATCAGCGTACTTGATACCCTTGCCCTTATACGGCTCTGGCTCTCTCTTAGTTCTGATCTCTGCTGCGAACTGACCAACCTTCTCCTTATCAATACCCTTGATAATGATCTTGTTCTGTCCTTCCATAACAGTCTCAATACCTTCTGGATCAGCAATTTCAACCGGGTGAGAATATCCAAGGTTCAGCACGAGCTTCTTGCCCTGCTTAGCTCCTCTATAACCAACACCATTGATCTCAAGAACCTTCTCGAAGCCTACGCTTACACCAATAACCATGTTATTGATCAGAGTTCTTGTCAGACCATGTAAAGACTTACTCTTCTTTGAATCGTTTGGTCTAGTAACAACTACTTCGCTGCCCTCAACCTTAATTCCTAATTCTGGAGCAAAAGTTCTCTCAAGAGTTCCCTTTGGTCCTTTTACAGTCACCGTGTTATTTTCTGCTACCGTAACAGTTACTCCTGCTGGGATAGCGATCGGCATCCTTCCAATTCGTGACATGCCCATACCTCCTATATATGTGGATTCTATTTAAATGCATGGCAGTATGGCAACCTAATCGCTGCCACTTGCCTTATGCGATAATCTCGCTCGCTTATTACCAAACGAACGCTAATACCTCTCCGCCTACATTGAGCTTTCTTGCTTCCTTATCGGTCATTACACCCTTATTGGTAGAAACGATTGCGATACCAAGTCCGCCCAGAACATGAGGAAGATCCTCACAATTTGCGTAAACACGAAGGCCTGGCTTGGAAATTTTCTTTAAACCAGTGATAACCTTCTCATTCTTGTCCTTACCATACTTTAAAACTACATGGATGTTCTTGAAATTACCATCCTCAACTAACTCATACTTCTCAATATATCCCTCGTTAACAAGGATATCTGCGATTGCAACCTTCATCTTGGATGCCGGAATATCTACTGTATCATGCTTTGCAGTATTTGCATTACGGATTCTTGTAAGCATATCTGCAACTGGATCGCTCATTGCCATTGAAGTTTTCCTCCTTATATACTACTCTTCACTGGTTTGTAAGTCTGGCCGGGTAGCCGCACAAAGGCAAAATGCCCTGTGCATATTGCTTACCAGCTTGCCTTCTTAACTCCCGGGATCTCACCCTTATATGCTAATTCACGGAAGCAAATTCTGCAGATGCCGTATTTTCTTAAATAAGCGTGCGGACGTCCGCAAATTCTACAACGGGTATATTCCTGTGTAGAAAACTTTGCTTTCTTGGACTGCTTAATCTTCATAGAAGTCTTTGCCATGGAAATCTCCTCCTAATTATTTTTCAAACGGCATATTAAATAATGTCAGTAAATAACGTGCCTCTTCGTCTGTCTTAGCGGTAGTAACAAAAATGATATCCATACCTCTGGTCTTATCAATCTTGTCATACTCGATCTCAGGGAAGATTAACTGCTCTTTGATACCCAGAGCATAGTTACCTCTGCCATCAAATGAATTAGCGCTTACACCTCTGAAGTCACGTACACGAGGTAAAGCCAGGTTGATCAGACGATCAGCGAACTCATACATCTTGTCTCCGCGAAGAGTGGTCTTGCAGCCGATCGGCATACCCTCTCTGATCTTGAAGTTAGCAACGGACTTCTTAGCCTTTGTTACGATAGCCTTCTGTCCGGTAATGATCTCCATATCCTTTACAGCAGAATCAAGCAGCTTCGCATTTTCCTTAGCTTCGCCAACACCCATATTTACTACGATCTTGTCAAGCTTCGGAACTTCCATGATGTTCTTGTAGCCGAACTTCTTAATCATGGCATCAACCATCTCGTTCTGATACATTTCCTTTAATCTTGCACTCACTGTTTCTTACCTCCTCTCTGTATTAGTCGATAACCTCGCCGGTCTTCTTGTTTACACGAACCTTCTTGCCGTCCTGAACAGAGAAGCCAACTCTTACAGCCTGTCCCTTAGCGCTGTACATTACATTAGAAAGATCGATCGGAGCTTCCTTCTCGATGATTCCGCCCTGCTGATTAGCTGCGCTTGGCTTGCTGTGCTTTGTTACCATATTAACGCCCTCAACAACAACCTTGTTGTTCTTAGCGTCTACAGAAAGAACCTTGCCTTCCTTTTCTTTATCCTTGCCGGCGATAACCTTAACGGTATCGCCCTTCTTAATCTTGCTAGCCACAGTCGTGATCCTCCTTATAATACTTCCGGAGCCAGAGAAACGATCTTCATGAACTGCTTCTCTCTTAACTCTCTTGCAACTGGTCCAAAAATACGGGTTCCTCTTGGAGTCTTATCCTCCTTGATAATAACTGCTGCGTTCTCATCGAACTTGATATAAGAACCGTCTGCACGATGAACACCCTTTACAGTACGAACAACTACGGCCTTTACAACGTCGCCCTTCTTTACAACACCGCCTGGTGTTGCATCTTTAACGGAAGCAACGATAACATCACCGATATCTGCATATCTTCTTGTAGATCCACCCATAACACGGATGCAAAGGAGCTCCTTTGCTCCGCTGTTATCAGCAACCTTTAATCTGGTTTCCTGCTGAATCATGCCTTACTCCTTCCGTCCTGAAACGATTCAGGATCTATTCATTAACTCACTTGAAAATCGAAAAATTACTTCGCACGCTCGATTACTTCAACCAGTCTCCATCTCTTGTCCTTAGACAGCGGTCTAGTCTCCATAACCTTTACGGTGTCACCGATGTTGCAGGTGTTGTTCTCGTCGTGAGCCTTCAGCTTGTAGGTTCTCTTAACGATCTTACCGATAACCGGGTGCTTTACATTATTCTCAACAGCAACGACAATGGTCTTGTCCATCTTGTTGCTGACAACCTTACCTGTACGGGTCTTTCTCAGATTTCTCTCTTCCATAACCATTCCTTTCGTTGCCATTTAGTTTGCCTTGGCAGCCAAAACAGTCTGAATTCTTGCAATATTCTTGCGAACCTCTTTGATTCTGCTGGTATTATCTAACTGGTTGGTTGCATTCTGGAATCTTAAATTAAAAAGTTCCTTCTTAGCAGCTACTAATTCTTCATTTAACTCTGCGGACGATTTCGCATTAAGTTCTTCTACATACTTATTAATTTTCACTGTTATCACCGCCTTCTAAGTCTGCCTTGGAAACGATCTTACACTTCAGTGGCAACTTGTGTGTTGCAAGACGAAGAGCTTCCTTTGCTGTTGCTTCATCCACACCGCCGATCTCGAAGAGAACGCGGCCTGGCTTTACTACTGCTACCCAATACTCAAGAGCACCCTTTCCGGAACCCATACGAGTCTCAGCCGGTTTTGCGGATACTGGCTTATCTGGGAAAATCTTAATGAATACCTGGCCACCACGCTTGATGTAACGTGTCATGGCAATACGAGCTGCCTCGATCTGGTTGGACTTAATCCAACAAGGCTCGGTAGCAACAATACCGTACTCACCATAGGTGATCGTAGTTCCTCTGTTAGCCTTACCAGCCATAGAACCGCGGAACTGCTTACGACGCTTAACTCTCTTTGGCATTAACATAATTATTTATCGCTCCCTTCCTTGTTAGACTTGGTAGGAAGGACCTCACCCTTGTAGATCCAAACCTTAACACCAACCTTACCGTAGGTAGTGTTTGCCTCTGCGAAACCATAATCAATGTCAGCACGCAGAGTCTGCAGCGGGATAGTTCCATCGCTGTAAGTTTCGGTACGGGCCATATCAGCACCGCCCAGACGTCCAGAACAGGTTGTCTTGATACCAAGAGCACCAGACTTCATAGCTCTGCTCATAACGGACTTCATAGCTCTACGGAAAGATACACGGTTCTCAAGCTGTGCAGCAATGTTCTCAGCTACTAAAACAGCTTCCTTATCCGGTCTCTTAACCTCTTTAATATCTACAAAAACCTTCTTGCCATTTACGTACGGAGCAAGCTCGCCCTTTAACTTCTCGATCTCAGCTCCGCCCTTGCCGATTACAATACCCGGCTTAGCAGTGAAGATAATAATCTTAACACGGTCTGATGCACGCTCGATATCGATCTTAGATACACCAGCACTGTATAACTTCTTCTTTAAGAACTTTCTGATATTGTAGTCCTCTACAAGATTATCAGAAAAATCAGCTTCAGCATACCACTTGGAATTCCAGTCCTTGATGATGCCGACTCTCATGCCATGAGGATTAACTTTCTGTCCCATAGTGCCCTCCTATTATTTCTCGTTCAGAACTACAGTAATGTGGCTTGTTCTCTTTAAGATACGATAAGCTCTACCCTGTGCTCTCGGTTTGATTCTCTTCATGGTAGGTGCCTGGTTAGCGTAGCACTCCTCTACGTAAAGGTTACCTGCCTTCATTCCATTATTGTTCTCTGCGTTTGCTACTGCAGACTCAAGCAACTTCTTGATTAAAGAAGATGCATATCTCGGATTGTAAGTTACAATACCAAGTGCAGTTGCAACGTCCTTGCCTCTAATGGCATCTAATACAAAACAAGCCTTCTGAACAGAAACTCTTGCATAAGAAAGGGTTGCAGATGGTCTGGTGTCCTTCTGCTCATTTCTTGCTCTCTTAATTTGGGATCTATGTCCTTTTGCCATGACTTGTGTTACCTCCTTTCAAGTATATCCGATTAACGTTTGCTCTTCTTGTCGTCCTTACCGTGACCTTTAAAGGTTCTGGTAGCAACGAATTCGCCCAGCTTATGACCTACCATATCCTCGGTAACATATACCGGAACATGCTTTCTTCCGTCATGAACTGCAATTGTATGTCCAACCATCTGCGGGAAGATTGTAGAACGACGAGACCAGGTCTTAATAACCTGCTTCTGTCCCGCTGCGTTCATAGCGTCTACCTTCTTCAGTAAACTCTCGTCAGCAAATGGTCCTTTCTTTAATGAGCGAGCCATAGGTTTTAACCTCCTTAATTCGATTCAATGTGAGACAAAATTACTTAGATAAAGCTTTTCCGTCTCTTCTTCTTACGATCAGCTTATTGGATGCCTTCTTCTTAGATCTGGTCTTCAGACCCAGTGCAGGCTTACCCCAAGGTGTACACGGACCTGGACGTCCTACCGGAGCACGTCCCTCACCACCACCGTGTGGATGGTCATTCGGGTTCATAACAGAACCGCGGACTGTCGGGCGAATACCCATGTGACGCTTACGTCCAGCCTTACCAATGTTAACCAGAGAATGCTCTCCGTTACCAACAACACCGATAGTAGCACGGCAGTTGATCGGAACCATTCTCATCTCACCTGATGGAAGTCTTAAGGTAGCATACTTGCCTTCCTTAGCCATCAACTGAGCAGCAACACCAGCGGAACGTACCATCTGTGCACCAGCACCCGGATACAGCTCAACGTTGTGTACCTCAGTACCAATCGGAATTAAGGATAATGGTAAACAGTTACCAAGTCTAGCCTCTGCATGCTCACCGTTCATGATCTTCTGACCAACCTTAAGTCCCTGAGGAGCTAAGATGTAAGCCTTCTGACCATCTGCGTAGCAGATAAGAGCGATATTAGCTGTTCTGTTCGGATCGTACTCGATAGAAAGAACGGTTGCAGGAATGTTATCCTTGTTGCGCTTGAAATCAATGATTCTATATTTTCTTCTTGAACCGCCGCCATGATGTCTTACGGTAATTTTACCCTGATTATTGCGGCCGGAGTTCTTCTTTAAAGATACTGTCAGGGACTTCTCTGGAGCATTCTTTGTGATCTCAGTGAAATCCAGACCCGTCATATTTCTTCTGGACGGTGTATATGGGGTATACTTTTTGATTCCCATGATTGTTCTCCTTTACAGCATTTATTGTCACGCTTTTGTGCGTATATTCCTTGTGGGAATTACAGACCTGCAAATACCTCAATCTCCTTGCTGTTCTCAGTCAAGGTTACGATTGCCTTCTTTGTCTTTACGGTCTTTCCTTCTGTTCTTCCTCTTCTCTTGGTCTTTCCGTCATTGTTCATTGTGTTAACGGTCTTAACCTCGGTTCCAGGGAACATCTTCTCTACAGCTTCCTTGATCATTGCCTTGTTAGCTTCCGGATGAACCAGGAAGGTGTACTTCTTGTCAGCCATGATGTCCATGCTCTTTTCTGTAACAACCGGCTTTAAAATAACGTCATAATATCTAATATCAGCCATTACGCATAGACCTCCTCAATCTTCTCTACTGCTGCCTTAGTAGCAACAACAGTGCTGTACTTTAAAATATCGTATACGTTGATCATGCCTGCATTTGCAGTCTTTACAGATGCTACATTGCTTGCGGACTTGATTACGTTCTGATCGTCCTCAGCCAGAACAACTAAAGCCTTAGAAACCTTAAGGTTGTTCATAACCTCTACGAACTTCTTTGTCTTAATCTCATTCAGAGCCAGCTCATCAACAACGATGAACTTGTTCTCCTGTACTCTGCTGGTCAGAGCAGACTTCAGAGCAGCTCTCTTCTCTTTCTTGTTCAGCTTAATGGTGTAATCTCTCGGTACTGGAGCGAATACAACACCGCCGCCTGTCCACTGCGGAGCTCTTGTTGAACCCTGTCTTGCGTGACCGGTTCCCTTCTGCTTCCATGGTTTTCTTCCGCCTCCGGATACCTCAGAACGTGTCTTTGCTTTCTGAGTTCCCTGACGCTCTGCTGCCAGATGTGCGGTAACAACCATCTTTACCAGATGCTCATTGACTTCTACGCCAAAGATTGCATCATTCAGATCCATCTTACCGACCTCGGCACCCTGCATATTATAAACAGCTACTGTAGCCATTAGTGTGGTCCTCCTTCCAACTTCTGTAAAAGCGATCAAGCCTTTACTGAATACTTCAATGTTACTAAAGACTTCTTCGGTCCAGGTACTGCACCCTTAACCAGAATCAGGTTCTGCTCAGCATCAACTCTTACGATCTCAAGGTTCTGGATTGTTACCTGTACATGTCCCATATGACCTGGCATGTGCTTACCCTTGAATACGCGTCCTGGTGTTGTCGCAGGGCCGTTGGAACCAGCATGACGATGGTACTTAGAACCATGAGCCATAGGTCCTCTGGACTGTCCGTGTCTCTTAATAGCGCCCTGGAAGCCCTTACCTTTGGAGATTGCAGTAGCATCAACCTTCTCGCCTGCTGCGAAAACGTCTGCCTTAATCTCATCCTTAACTGAGTAATTCTCAGCATCATCAAGTCTGAACTCTCTTACGAATCTCTTGTAAGAAACGCCAGCCTTGTCAAAATGTCCCTTAACCGGCTTGTTAACCAGCTTCTCGCGCTTGTCAACGAAACCTACCTGAACTGCGCTGTAACCGTCGTTTGCTACGGTCTTAACCTGTGTTACTACACATGGTCCAGCCTGCAGTACGGTAACCGGAACCAGTGTGCCCTTTTCGTCGAAGATCTGTGTCATTCCGACCTTTGTTGCTAAAATAGCCTTCTTCATCCTATTACCTCCTGTGAATCTACAGCGGATTGGGATTTTTCCCAATCATCCTAGAACCGTGGACATAAGTGGAACAATTGCTTGTTGCTTCTATATCAACGTAATTCCGGACATACTTGTTTAAAATTACTTGTTTTTCATCTTAATATCAATATATACACCAGCTGGCATCTCCAGACGGGACAGTGAATCTACTGTCTTCTGAGATGGCTGAATGATATCGATGAGTCTCTTGTGAGTTCTCTGCTCGAACTGCTCTCTGGAGTCCTTGTACTTGTGTACCGCTCTCAGAATTGTAACAACCTCTTTCTTAGTCGGCATCGGAACTGGTCCGCTTACCTTAGAGCCTGTTTTCTTAACAGTATCAACGATCTTTGCAGCGGACTGATCTACCAGCTGATGATCGTACGCCTTCAGAGTGATTCTCATTACTTGACTTGCCATAAAAAAAAGCCGCCTCCTTTTCGCACTTTTTAAATAAGTACGACAAGTGGTGACTGTACACTACCCCGTGCGTTTCCTAATCTCCGCACAGTCCGTTTCTACCTCAATGTTTGTAGATGTTTCATTGTATACAGTGACTTGTCGCCAGTTTCTTGACTTGACATTCGCTCCACGGAAAACCTGCCCTATCGGCAGCAACCTCGCGCTTCTTTGCTATCATGTCACAGCAAGGTATACTATACACTATATCAAAACAAAATGCAAGCACTTTTTTCAAATTTTTTAAAGTTTTTTTCAACCCGGAAGTTTTACGAAGGGAGGTTCATAAACCTCCCTGGGTTCATAAACCTCCCTGGCAACACTCTATTGACAGGAGACGTGTTCTTTCTTATACTTATAGGTGTGATTTAAAATTACTGGTACCAACGAATTGCTCCGTTGCAATGCAACTCTCGCAATTCTAAAAACATTCGGTATCGCATATATATAAGAAAGGTTGGATATTATTATGTGGCTGGCTGATAACTGGAAGGACTATGAAGTCCTTGATACCTCTAATGGAGAGAAACTGGAGCGCTGGGGAAATTATCTTCTGGTACGTCCGGACCCTCAGGTTGTATGGAACACTCCACACACCAATCCGGGTTGGAAGAAAAAGAACGGACACTACCATAGAAGCAGCAAGGGAGGCGGTGAATGGGAGTTTTTCTCTCTGCCGCAGCAGTGGAGCATTCATTATGGAAAGCTCACCTTCCAGTTAAAGCCTTTCTCTTTTAAGCACACTGGCTTATTCCCTGAGCAGGCTGCAAACTGGGATTGGTTTTCTAACCTGATTCAAAATGCAAACCGTCCTATTAAAGTACTTAATTTATTTGCCTACACTGGCGGTGCGACACTTGCTGCCGCTGCTGCAGGCGCTTCTGTTACTCATGTGGATGCTTCAAAGGGCATGGTTGCCTGGGCAAAAGAAAATGCAGCATCTAGTGGACTGTCTGATGCACCGATTCGCTGGATTGTTGATGATTGTCAGAAATTTGTTGAGCGAGAAATCCGACGCGGCAATCACTATGATGCAATCATCATGGATCCGCCATCTTACGGACGCGGACCTAAAGGTGAAATTTGGAAAATTGAGGATGCCATTCATCCACTCGTATCACTGTGTTCACAGCTTCTTTCTGATAAACCGCTGTTTTTCCTTATTAACAGCTACACAACTGGTTTTGCTGCTTCTGTCTTAACATATCTTCTTGGACTTGAGGTTGTAAGCAAATTTGGCGGTCATGTTGTTTCTGATGAAATTGGTCTTCCTGTAACACAGTCTGGTCTTGTTCTTCCATGCGGTTCATCTGGTCGCTGGACAAGTATTTAATAATCTGACATAAAAAAACTGGTCTCCCGCGGGAGGCCAGTTTTTTGTCTGCTTATAAATTATTGTGGTACGCTCTGGAACAATGTCTGTCCCTCACCCAGTGGAAGATATCCAGCGTTTCCTGATGCATCCTCTACGTAAAGATAAAATGCACCTGGTTCATTTGCCGCCTGGATCAGCTTTCTTGGGAATACCTGTGTTCCTGTGCCAAGTAATACCGCTGGCGCAGCATCTGCTGCTGCTGAACTTAACAAATTTGTATCTGCTGCCAGAATATAATTAAACTGTTCCTGTGATGTCAGATCAACAAGTTCATATTCGTAGTTTCCAGTTGTCTCACTTAATGCATCCTCTGCAATCACACCATCTTTTAACTCATATGGGATTTTGCAGACATAGCGGCCTAGACTGTCAATAGAAATCGGACTTGTCACTGCCAACGTAAATCCACCATTTTCATCAAATGTTCCATTTGCGGAAGAAGGTGTAAGTACATGGGACGTATTATACAGGCGCGCTGCATTTCCATATCCGTTAAGCACGGTAAATGTTCCATCCTGCATAAGCGGTGTAGAAAGATCGGTTCCGCTTAATACACGAAAACTGGTAACAGAGTTGTCTGCACCCGTTCCAACAACCACAAGATTTAACTGGTTGTCAGAGGTATTTAAATCACATACCTCTACCTTATATGCTGCACTGATTCCTGTACCAACTGTATAATCGGTACCATTCATATTGACAATAAGGCTGGTTGTACTTCCATCCTCTGCTACCTCAGTACGATATTTGAAGAAGTCTGCTGCACCATCTCCATTAAGATCTGCCGTATAATTAGTTCCTTCTGCTGAAAGCGTAACTGCTGTTCCATCTGCAAATGAAATCTCTGTAGCTGGATCAGCCGGCTCTGTCTCTACCTGCGGAACTTCCTGCGGCTGAATCTGATTTAATCCTGTATAAGAAGATTTTACCACACCATTGTGAACATTAAGTGCACCATCTTCAAACTGCATTCCATCCTGAGTCCATGATACATTGATATAGCTCGGTGTTCCTGCTGCATCTGTAAATGCAATCTGAATTAAATTTCCAACTGCACTTGAACGATTCCAGAAATGAAGGTCTGCTGGTTCTGCACCAATCAGTGCGCTTACCTGTAACCAGATATCCTGTGCACCCGGCATCGCATCAAACTGACTCTTTGCCAGCTCCTGTGCTGCATACTCACTATAGCCTCCGTCAGAAGCAAGCAGATATGCAACTCCATTCATTCCATTGTCTAACTGTAGGCTTACGCCATCTGATACAAATACACCTGGAAGCAAATCTGCTACCATATAGCCATTTGCACCATCTGCTCCATAAATACAGGAATATGATTCTCCTGTTGAAGTGGTGACACTCAAAACAAACTGTGTTGCGCCGTTTGCAATAGCATTAACACTGCATGATGCAACATCAGTGATTGGGAAAATCTCAACTGCATTGGAAGTAGAATCCTCTCCATTGTACCAGATTTCCTTTCGTCCGCCTACATCAACAAGTGCAAATGCTTCCTGAACACCATTTCCATTAAAATCGTAGAACATATAGCTGTTTCCTACAACACTTCCACCAGAATCTGCAGAAATCTTTGCAAGAATATTTTCTGCATTTCGCTCCGTTGGTGCTTCCGGCGTCTCATCTGGTGATGGATCTGTTGCTGGCGTCTCATCTGGTGACGGTGCTGGCGTCTCATCTGGTGACGGTGCTGGTGTCTCATCTGGTGATGGATTTGTCGCTGGCTGCTGCTCCGAAGATGGAGCTGGGGCTGGTGTCTGATCCGGTGATGGATTTGTCGCTGGCTGCTGCTCCGAAGATGGAGCCGGGGCTGGTGTCTGATCCGGTGATGGATTTGTGGCTGGCTGCTTCTCTGAAGACGGGGCTGTGGCCGGTGTCTGCTCTGGGGACGGGGCTGGGGCTGGCGTCTGCTGCGGCTGCGGCTGTGACGCTGCCTGCTGTGCAGTCGTCGGCTGTGTTGGAACTGTCTGCTGTGCAGAGCTTGATGGCGTGGACGCATTATTGTCAAGTGAAAGTGATGTGCCTTCCACTACTTCCTCAGCATTTCCTTGACGCATATAGCTCCATGCATAACTTCCCTTTACACAAATTGCCTTCTGAACCTTTGAAAATGCAAGCTTTCCAATTTTCTCAATTGATTCTGGAATTACTACTTCCTTTAAAAGCTCAATATCAGACAGTGCAGAATCATCAAGCTCCTTCATTCCTTCAGGAAGCTTTAAATACTGAACTGACGTATTGTTCTTAAATGCATGTGAACCAATTGAAGTTACCGGATATCCGCCGATTTCTGCCGGAATACGAACAACTTGTCCCTGATCATTGTACTCAACAAGCTTTAACTCATCATTTGAAAGCTCATAGACATTTCTTCCGGAAGTAACCTTGTTGTCTTTGATTTCAACTACTTCAGTTTCTGTCTCCTTTTGAGTTTCTTTCTGTGTTTCTTTCTTCGTATCCGTATCCTGTATTTTATCTACTGTATACGGAATCTGCTTATTGCTCTTTTTTCCACTGCTGAAAAGAAGAACAATCAATACGATCATCGCAGCAATCAATGCAATTACTGTGACAATAATAACAACAAGAATACGATTTGTTTTTGGACGAGCCGGTTCATAATCATCATTGTCGTAATCATCATTACCGTAGCTGTCATCCTCTTCGTCATAATCGTAATCATCATTCAGATTTTCTTCATAATCATCATCTGAATCTGAATCGTAGCCTTGATCTGGCTGCTCTTCATAATTGTCTTGTACCTTGACTTTAGAGGGGCGTATCTTTGTTCCGCAAATTGGACAAATCGTGCTTCCCTGCGCTAGTCTGGCACCACATTTCGGGCAAATCATATGCTTCTCCGTTCTGCCGCATTTTTGCGGCTTTTTTTAAGTTATCGTCTGCGTGTAACGTAAACGATAACACCTTTAACCTTTCGTATCATACCATAAGTATGAGTTTATTTCAATGTTTCAAATATCCAAAAACATTACATTTCTTTTACAAAACTGCGTCAATCCACGCGTTCCTTTCCCCAGAAAAATAATGCTACTGTTCCCGGGCCGGTATGACTGCCAATTGTAGCACCAATCGGATAAATTTCAACTTTTCCATTTAAATTAGGAAAGCGGCTCTCAACAAGCATTGCAACAGCTTTTGCGTCATCCATACACTCTGACTGACAGATATAGCATTTGCCCGAATATGCCAAACCTCCCTCGGCATTTTCTTCCATCTTCTGAACGATGCGCTGAATCACTTTTTTCTTCGTGCGCACCTTCTCTCTTGCTGTCAAATGTCCCTCATAGTCCACATTTAACAAAGGACAGATTCCAAGCATACCTCCAAAAAATCCAGCTGCCTTTGATACTCTTCCGCCTCTGATAAAAAAAGTAAGATCAGAAGTAAAAAACCAGTGCTGCAGTTTCTTTTTATTTTCACACACCCATGCATACAATTCATCTATACTCTCTCCTGCATCTCTTCTGTCTGCCAGAGTATCTACTAACAAACCATAACCTGAGGAAGCTGCCAATGAATCCACTACATAAATTTTTCTGTTTGGATATTCTTCTCTTACCTGTTCTGCTGCAATACATGCTGAATTGTAGCTGCCTGAAATTCCGCTTGAAAGCGTTAAATGAAGGATATCCTTTCCCTCATCAAATATTTTTCTAAAAAAATCTGCATACTCACCGATACTAACCTGTGATGTCTTTACATCCTCACCTGCAAGCATTCTGCGATATAATTCTGCCGGAGGCATCGTCTGACCAAGATCATCCAGATAGTCCGTTCCTCCCAGTTCATAGTGAAAGCACACATAGCGGATTCCACGCTTATCAAAATATTCCTTCGTCAAATCAGCTGTAGAACAGCAGCTGATGCAATATTCTGCCATACTCATCTCCTCCTTATAATTAAAGCATTAAAACAGTTACAGTATATCTTTTTTGCTTTGCAAATACAAGTAGCGTTAAAGAGAAAATGCACCGTTTATCATTCCTTATCTTTTTTTCAGAAAATGTTCGCGATTAGGATAAATTTCCCTAAACACCTCTAAAGCAGCTCTTTGAAGCGGCTCAAATTCTTTTTCCATTCGCAGACTATGAGGTGCATCAAACACAATTCTGCTTATTTGTTCAGCGATCTTTCCTGCAATGCTTTCATCTGACAGCTGTCCCATTCCAAAAATAACAGAAGTAAAGCCACGTCCTCCTGTACTAATCTCAATATATTTTCTGCATGTGTTTTTTAACTCTAAAAAAATTATTTCCTGCTGAGTCTTTGGCTTTCTTTCAAATTCATATAAATTCAGACCAAGAATAGCTTCTATCGCAAGCTTTTTCTTTCTGCCTCCCAAATCCATGCTTCCACTTTCTACAATATATTTTAAATTCATAAGATAACCAACAAACATATCCTTCCTTGGCTTACCTTTTCCATATCTGGTCTCCCAGAGCTTCATTCGAAGTTTATCTTCTTCACTCATGGTTTCATTTTTATTTTCCAGAAGCATCTGCTGTCTTTTAAGCGGATCTGTCTGTTCATAATAGTTTATCAGCCAATCTTCCATTTTCAATCTTTCCTTTCCGAAAATGAACCTTTTTATTGTTCCATAAATGATTCCACATTTTCTGCCGTCACCTTTTGATACGGCAAAAAGATATATCGTTCATTTTCCAGATCCTCCTTTGGCGGTGTCTGACCTTGAAACAGTGTCATCGCAAGACGCGAAATCTGCTCAGCTTGTCCATGCCTGTCATTATACACAGTCCCCTGAATGGTGCCTTTTTGGACAGCATCCAATGCACCTTCCAAACCATCTATTCCAAAAATCATCGGACGTCTGTCTTTATCATAATCAAGTGCATCATACGCAGCAACTGCACCAAGAGCCATCTCATCATTATTAGAAAGCACTAGTTCAATCTCGTCTCCATATTGATTAATCAGCTGTGTCATCTTATTTTCAGCTTGTCCACGATTCCAGTTTGCAAACTGGAAACTTAGTCTTTCTAATATAATGCCCTGTTCTTTAATTGTTTTTACCACACTGTCTGTTCGAATGATTGCATCCTGATGACCTGTCTCACCCTCAAGAAGTACATATTGAATCTTTCCGTCCTGATTTCGATCTACTGCGTCATTGTCTCGTATCATATCTGCTGCAATCTCACCCTGCATCATACCAGACTGTCTGGCATCTCCGCCTACATAATACAGCTTATCCCACTGCATCAAATCCTCTCTCACTGGCTCTCTATTAAAGAAAATAACAGGTATATTTTCCTTTTTTGCCATCTTTATTATATTTGACGGCTCTGTCCTGTCAACGAGATCAACAGCAAGTATCTCACAGCCAGCATCAAGCATCTCCTTCACAACTTCATTTTGAATCTTCTGATCATTTTTTCCATCCCTTACAGTCATAATCACCTTTAGAGAATCTGACTCGTATTCTGCCAGATCTTCCTTCAGACAATCTGTAAGCGCATTAATAAAGGGGTCATCCTGCGTGTATAGCACAACACCAACACGAAGAACATCTCTTTTTTTCTCACTATTCGCCGTACATCCTGTCAGACACAACAACATGCATCCGATCAGAATACTTCTTATCTGATACTGTTTCATTGAAATCTCCATTCCTTTTTGGCTGACCATATGCAAATTCTCAATCATACGTATGAAGAAAATGCTGTACCTCTTCTCTGAAAATATCTTCTTTATGCAGCAGATGATACTCAATCGTCTGGTTGTTAATCGTATACAGATGATTTTTCAGCACTTTTGAAATTTCTATAGCGCTATGATATCCCATTCCATATCCATCTATCGCAATCAATCCGTCAATCACAGAATCATCAAGATAATATACACACTTTATACTATTTCCAATCCCATAGATTTTCGTGTCACTCTCTTTTTTCTGTGCATACATCCCTGCTACCTGCTCTAAGGCACTTGTGTCAAATACAATCAAATAGTCAACTGGCTGCTGCTCTTTTAACCTCTGTGTAATTTCCATATCATATGTGATATTCATATCAAACTGAATCTCACATCCCGTATCAGAAAGCACATCTAATACACCCTGCATACATTTATCAGTACAGTCTGTTTTCTTAAATCCGCTTATAATTCCAACAGTTTTGCCTTGAATATTATTTTGATTGCGGCTTAATAAGTCCTGTGCCAATGTATATCCCATACGGTAATAGTCCGGCGTAATAACAGGCAAATCAGAATATTTTGATGTATGGTCTTCCTCTTTTTCACGCAGCGCATCATTTGCTACAAGAAGCATTGGCTTTTGTACGCGAATTTCTCTAAGCATATCAATAGTATCCCTGCCCGGCGCCGCCTGAACAATAAATGCATCAACCTGATTATCCAGCTGATCATAAATCAAGTTCTTCTCCTCATCTGCATTTTCAATTTCATCTGTATTGCAAATAATCAAATGTATATTTGCGATTCCAGCTGCCTGCTTTAGACCATTCATAAAGGAGTTCCATTTTTCATCACCTGATTTTTCAACAATAACTGCTACACGCTTCTGAGGCTTTTCATCTTCAAAAATCAGATGCACACAAAACAGCAGTAATATGCCAAGACAAAGTTCTGCTAACAAAAAAGTAGTTTTTGTTTTTTTCATGATTCACCCTCTTTTCTGACTGGCTTTCCCGGAGTCTCAAGCACTTCACAATTTTCCTTAGTGTATGGCACAGCAGGCAAATGAATCGTGACCGTTGTTCCCTCATCTGGTTCACTCTCCACAATAAGGCCATATTTATTTCCAAACATCAGCTGAATACGCGTGTGCACATTAATGAGTCCTACACCAGAACCATGTTTGGGTCCTTTCTGATTATCTTTTAAAATATTTTCTACATCTTCATGACGCATTCCCATTCCATTATCCGTAACTGAAAGATAGATTTCTGCATCATCTTTCCAGCCTTTGACAATAATTTTAGGCTGGTCATCCTCATCCATATTTCCTACACCATAATATATAGCATTTTCAAGAATCGGCTGCAAAATAAGCTTTACCGTACAAAACGGATAAATTTCTTCTGAAACATCATATTCTGTCACAAAACGCTCCTTGTAGCGATACTTTTGAATATTCATATAATTTTTGCAGTGCTTTAGCTCATCCTCAATACTAATAATCGTCTTTCCTCTTGACAAACTGATTCTAAACAGCTTGGCCAGCTCAGATATCATAAAAACTGCATCCTGATTTTTATTGGCCTCAACCATCCAAGTGATAGATTCCAAAGTATTATAAAGAAAATGCGGGTTTATCTGACTTTGCAGTGCTGCCAGTTCACTCTTTCTTCTCTCATTCTGCTGCTTCACAATTTCTTTCATTAACCGCTCAATTTCTTCATACGAATGCTGGACAGATTTTCCAAGATGACGAATCTCATATGAGCCTCCAATATAGATATCAGGCTTTTCCCCAGCTTCATATGCCCTTACAGATGCATCCAGTTTAAGAATTGGACTTGAAATCCTTTTCGACACAATGCGATTGACTAAAAGAAGCATCATGATCAACATAATTACAACAATTACCATATAAATACGAAACTGCTCTCGGCTGTCTGTCCTAATATCCTGCTTTACAATGCCTACCATCTTCCAGCCCGTATATGATATGGTACTTACAATTGCAGTCTGCTTATCTCCACTTGGGCTGCGCAGATTTTTATATACACCATCTTCATTGCTGCATACAATACTGAAATCTTCCTCAAACAATCCATTGCTGATTTCATTTGCATAAGGATGATAAATCAGATTTCCTTCCCCATCACAGACATAATAATATCGCCCCCTGTTTTGATCATTCACCTGATTCATCATTTCCTCAATAAAGGAATATTTCATATCAACAAGCAAAATACCATTTTCAGGTCTGTCTCCATCAATACCGTCTACCGCACGACTTAGGGAAATCACCCAATGATAGCTCTTTGCATCATCCTGAAATAAATTCTGCATATGAGGCGTTGAAAAGTGCATATTTTCAATTTCCTCTGCTGCATTTTCAAACCAAGACTGCCAAAGCACCTCTATGCCATCCTTCTGCAGTGTAACTGGCTCTGCCACAATAAGATTTCCTTCCATATCATAAAGCGCAATACTCTGTATTTTGTCCTTATTAAAATCATATAGAAAACTCAACTGCTGATTAAACTCCGGACTAGACACATCAAATGCCTGTATAATATTATATGTGACAGTATCTGAAATCTGTCTCATATTTTTCAGATACTGCTCCATGGAATTGACTGTGCTTTCCATCAGGTTTTGTGTGTTGCGAACTTCATTCTGACGCATAGCCATTTCATATCGATTGTAAAGCAATAACCCCATAGATATAGACGTAATTACCGTCATCAAAGAAAGAACCGTCATAATGACAGACTGAATATCTGACACTTTTCTTTTTTTCATACTCATTTTCCCATATGCTCTGTGCGATATTTTGAAGGCGACATTCCATACTTGCGTTTAAAAACATATCCAAAATAGTTTGCGTCCTCATAGCCAACATGTTCTGCAATTTCATAATTTTTTTCATTTGTTTCAAGCATCAGATGAACAGCCTGCTGCATTCTGTAATCTGTCAAATATGTAATAAATGAAATACCCACTTCTTTCTTAAAAATAGAAGAAAAATAGGAATTTGATACACCAAGCTTTGAACATACGGTATCAAGTGACAGATCTGCATCTGCATACTCATCACGAACAATATTTTTTGCTTCTGAAATAAGGTAACGCAGTGAAGAATTTCTGGCATTTTTTAGTTCATCACTGATCGATAGTGCTACTCTGACAAGCCAGGCCATTAATGCACTTTCATCCATCTTTGTAATTTCTTCATACGCATTTTTGATTTCTCCGGCATGATCTTCAAATTTCATATGATTATTTCCACAGAAACGATATAGATGCCCTACAATTTCCAGCACAGTAAAATTATACTGCATAATTGTTTTTGCATTATCTTTTAGTTCCTTCACTAAAGAAAAAACTGCATGTTCAATATCTTCACGTACCCCAATATGAACTGCCTTGAACACATCATTCATATTAATATCATCTGGCTGCATGGAAAGTCCCTGCCCCTTCGGTGCAATATCTGCAATATTAATAGAACAGCCTGATCCGTAAATAACACGATACGAAAGTGCTTCCCATGCCCCTTCATAGGAAAAACGAAGATTTGATACTTCATTGCACACCTTACCTATTCCAACAGTAACAACTGCACCAAAAAAGCGGTCTGCCCATTTGCAGAAGCGGTCACAGTCATCCGTCAGTCTCGTGATTTCATCTTCTTTGCCTAAATTTGCTACCATAACAATATTTCCCAGATAAGAAAAATATCTGCAGTCCCATTTGCCGCGGAATTTTTCCTTTACTTCTCTTTGTACAGATATCGAAAGCAGAAGTGGTGTCATCCCGTCAGGAACATGATTTTCTGATGTATGGAAAACAGCGCAGCAAAAATATGAACCTGGCAAAGAAATCTGATAATCATTTAAATATTTATTTATTTCACTGTCCGAAATGCGTCCCTCCACAAGAGAACAAAAGAAATTTGTTTGAAGTACAGGAAGGGAATCTGTGTAGTACTGCTCTAGCTTTCTGACATTTAATTTTTCTTCTCTCTCTTTATCGAGTACGTTTTTTAATCGTTTGAGACATTCAGAAAGCTCATTGGCATTGATCGGTTTTAATATATACTCTTCAATTTCAAGATGAACTGCTTCTTTGGCATATTCAAACTCGTCAAATCCAGTCAGAATTAAAATTCGCACGCCTGGATTCTCTTCCTTTAAATTACGTGCCAGTTCCAATCCATTCATATATGGCATTTTGATATCGGTAATGACCACATCTGGCTGCAGTTTTTCTGCTATTTCCATAGCTTTTACACCATTCTGTGCTTTTCCGATTACCTCAAATCCCAATTCTTCCCAATTAATTCTTTGTTCAATTGCATTTCTGACTTCTTCCTCATCATCTACAAGAAGTACTTTATATGTAGTCATCTATATTCCTCCATGTTTACTAAGAAATCTTTCTGCATTTACAAAAAATGGCACGAACTTCTTTATAAATAGATTCGTGCCATCTTCATTATACTCTTTTTTTACCAATTTTCCACTAGTAATATTATTTTTTTATACATTTTTTGTGCATTACTTCTTCTTTACGTACTTGAGACAGTCGAGTGTAACTGCTACGAGAATGATAATACCTTCAAAGATAAACTGAAGGTTTGTATCAATACCAAGAATAGTAAGGGAATAAGTCAGTGCAGTAAAGATCAATACACCAGTTACAACACCAGAGATCTTACCAATACCACCAGTAAAGGATACACCACCAACAACGCAAGCAGCGATAGCATCCATATCCCATCCTTGTCCATAAGCTGCACTACCAGAACCGATCATACGATTACATTCCAGCCAAGCACCAAATCCATACAGGATACCTGCAAGAACGAATGCGCCCATTGTTACTGCAAATACAGAAATACCAGATACAGCAGCTGCTTCTGGATTACCACCAACTGCATACAGATTCTTACCAAACGTTGTCTTATTCCAGATAAACCATACAACTGCAACTGCAACAACTGCCCACAGAATAATGGTTGGGAAATTTCCAATTTTTGGAATAAACATTGCCGGGATGGAAGAATCAATTGCTCCAAAGGATACGCCCTTTGTTGCATATGTTACAAGACCAAAGATAATAAGCATGTTTGCCATAGTAGAGATAAATGGATGCATCTTAAATCTTGCCATAAAGAAACCTGCAATTGATGCAAATCCAGTTGTCAGAATCACACATACAAGCAGTGCAAATATTGCACGAGCTGGTGCAGGGATTCCGGTGAAGTCAAAGATATGGCCAAATACACCGCCCGTATTAATACCATTGTGCATAATAATGGTTGCTGTTACCATACCCATACCAACCATTCGGCCTACAGAAAGATCAGTACCGGTTAACAGAATCAATCCTGCTACACCAAGAGCCAGGAAGATACGAGGTGATGCCTGCTGAAGAATATTCAAAATATTAGCTGTTGTCAGAAGCTGCGTATCCTTTACAACTGGTGTTATAAAGCAAAGTGCGATAAAAATCAGGATAATTACAATATAAAGTCCGTTCTTATAAAGGAACTGCGGTGTGTTAAATGTATACTTGTAATTTTCCAGTTTCTGAAGCTTCTTCTGTCCATAAGTAAACTTTGACATACGAAGCAAATCAATCAGATGATACTGATGCACAAATGCCTCATGCTTTCTGTCCTTTATTTCCTGAAGCTTTGACTCATGCACCATCTGTGCATCATAAAGACGATTCTTATATACATACTTCTCGTCCTTAAGCTCCTGTTTGTCTGTCATGCCGGAAATTGTACGCTCATGCTCTGCTTTGAGATTTGCGCGAATCTTTTCATATTCTGCATTCTCAGCTTCCTTTTGAGCTGCACAGCTTGCTGCAACCTTATCGTAATAATCTTTCTTAAAATGAGTCTTCAAATAAGATTCTGCATCTGCAATCAGCTTGGAAACTTTATCTTTATTTGCAGTTTCTACCTCTCTTGCCTTTACAAGAAGCTCCTGATCCTTTCGGATAATTGCATTCTGCTCCTCTTTTGTATAATTCTTATCTTCCTTTGTCAAAGAGATATGTGTCTTTAATGCCTGCACCTTATCAGAACCATCTACACGCAGGGCATCTATCTGTGCCTGTATTTTACCAACATATTCATCAATCGGCTTTAAAAGCTTTACTTCCTCTTCTGCCGAAAGATATCTCATATCATTTGCCATAGCTCTCGTACTCCTCTCTATTACAAATACTTTGCACTAAGTCTAAGCAGTTCTTCCTGATTTGTTTCCTTGGTGTTTACAATTCCTGCCAGATGACCGTTTGACATTACACCGATTCGGTTTGTAATTCCAAGAATCTCCGGCATCTCAGATGAAACAACAATGATTGTCTTTCCCTGCTTAGCCATATCAATAATCAGCTCATAAATCTCGTACTTAGCACCAACATCAATGCCTCGTGTCGGATCATCCATCATGAAAATCTTTGGTGAACGCTCCAACCATCTTCCAAAGATTGCCTTCTGCTGATTTCCACCAGAAAGGTTTGCAATCATATCATCTGGTCCCATGCACTTTGTATGCATAATACGAATTTCTTCTGCAGTTGCTCTTACCATTTCATCCTTAGATAATGCAATGCCAGATTTATACTGATTCATATTAGCAATTGTTGTATTAAAGGTGATATCTGCTTTTAAGAATAATCCATCAGCCTTACGTTCCTCAGTAATTAACGCAAATCCATGATCCATTGCATCTTTTGATGAATTGAAATTCATCAGCTTATCATCATAGTAGACACGTCCGGCTGCTCTTGTACGAATACCAAATATTGTCTCAAGAAGCTCTGTACGACCCGCACCAACCAGACCATATAAACCAAATATTTCTCCCTTTTTTACATCAAAGGTTATATCTTGAAGCTTCGGTGCATATTTCGTAGATAAATGCTCTACTCTTAAAATCACATCACCCGGTGTATTATCAACAGGCGGGAAACGATTATCTAATGATCTTCCTACCATAGCAGAAATCAACTCATTCATGTTGGTATCGCTACAGTTTTTAGTCATTACAAGAGCACCATCTCGAAGAACAGAAACCTGGTCACAGATCTCAAATATCTCATCCATCTTGTGAGAGATATAGATCAGTGAAATTCCCTGTTCACGAAGCTGTCTCATCATCTTAAATAATTTTTCAACTTCTGGTGCTGTCAGAGATGAGGTTGGCTCATCCAAAACAATCACCTTTGAATTATAAGAAATTGCCTTTGCAATTTCACACATCTGTCTCTTTGAAACAGACATTTTTTTCATCGGCTGTGAAAGATCTACCGTAATGCCAAGCTTACGGAATAAATCAGAAGCCTCTTTTTTCATTCTTCCCTCATCAATTACTCCGAGGGATGTTTTCGGGTAGCGACCCAGGAATAGATTGTCAATTACATTTCTTTCCAGACACTGATTCAACTCCTGATGAACCATTGCCACACCATTTTCCAAAGCATCCTTTGGACCTGTAAAGCTAATCTCTTTCCCGTCTAAAATTATTGTTCCTTCATCTTTTTGATACGTACCAAAAAGACATTTCATCATTGTCGATTTACCAGCACCATTCTCACCCATCAGACCCATGATTGAGCCTCTCGGCACATCCATGTCGATATGCTTTAGAACCTTGTTTCTTCCGAATGATTTGCTCATGCCGCGGATCGACAAGACGATATCCTTATTACCTTCTGCCATATCCTTACTCCTTTCAGAAAAAGAGGGTGTCAGAAGTTCTAACACCCTCGGACCTTTTGCTAGCAAAAAATCTCTATCAATTACTGCTTAAGGAGAGATGTATAAGATGCTGCATTGTCTGTCTTAACCATATTGATTGCGAATGCATCATACTCGCCTGGATTACCAAGACGGTTTGTAATGTTAGACTCTGTCTGACCATCACCACCAATGTATTCAACCTTTAAGTTCAGCAGATCATCATAGTTCTGAAGAAGTGGCTGATAAGTTGAGCTTAAGAAGTTATCAGAAGCATTGTAGATATTTAACCATACCTTCTTCTCTGGGCTCTTAGAAGCATCCAGCTGATTTGAAACCTTGCTGTATACCTTGGTAGAATCGGTGAAATCCTTATAGTTATCTGCTGTGATCGCAATATTTAATGCATAGTAGGATCTCTCATCTGCACTATATCTGTAATCAACGCCTTCTTCCAGCTTATTGCCTGCTGCATCTGCAGTACCAATACCAGTATCGATATCTACACCGTCCAGTGCATTTCTTAAAACTCTCAGTGTCAGGTAAGCCTGAACGTCTGCATGCTGAGAAATTGTTCCGCCGTAGCCTTCTGCAATTGCTGCAACTGCGTCACTGTTTGCATCATAACCAAATGTAGGTACCTCGTTCTCCTTTGCCCATGCATTGAACATAGACATTCCCATACCATCATTGTTAGATACAACAACATCGATCTCATCACCAAAAGATGCTGCCCAAGTTCCGATTGCATTACCAGCAGTAGCTGCATCCCATGTAGCACCTGCTGAGTTCTTCATTTCCTGTGCTGCCAGCTCACGGATGGTATATTCTTTTCCATCTACCTCGATAGTAGAATCCTGAACGATCTTAGAAGAACCATCTGCATTTGTTCCGATAGGAGATGCATCAACTACTCCATCAGTCTCAACGCCAGTTCCCAGCGCAGAACGAACACCACGTGTTCGTGCGATGGAATCGTTATGTCCGATATCACCAATTGCTAAGATATAACCGATTACGCCGTCACCGTTACGGTCCATAGATGCTGCATTTTCCTTAATATAATCAAGTACCATCTGTCCCTGAAGTTCAGCACCCTGATTTGCATCAAAACCAACATAATATGTCTTATCGTTAAAGTTTAAAGCATCCTTGTCAAGCTCTCCTGTAGAACTGTTAGATGGCTGACGGTTGAACCATACTAATGGCTTCTTGCTATTGTCAACACTCGTCTTGTTTCCTGATCCCGATCCTGAACTGCAGGCTACCAATGAACTGGAAAGTGCTGCTCCTACAAGTAATGGAAAGATTCTGCTCTTTTTCATGTTTTACTCCTCCTTTGAAGTATGTGCTTTATTAACTGTCCTTATTATATTATTCACAAGCGCATAATCATATAGAAAATTTTTATATAAACCATTGAAATTTTGTGTATTTTATTATTTTTTAATACTTTCCAAATGTTGTTTTTATGATTGTAGCAGTTATTTTGCTTGATTTTGCAAGATATTAGAAATTCATTCTAGGCAGTTCTTCTATATTAGTTTAATTCTGATTTTTTATTCAGCAGTTTAGTGTGGTAAAAAGCCACAATATTTTATTGCTATTTCTTTTGCATGTCAGCATGATTTAGACCAAAAGATATAAAAAAAAGACAGCCACTTGCAGGCAAGCCTGCAATGACTGTCTCTCACGCGCTTTCACACGCTTATTTAATTACTCAAACGTAAATTATTCAACGATAGAAACTACTCTACCAGAACCAACGGTACGTCCACCCTCACGGATAGCGAAACGAAGACCCTGCTCCATAGCTACTGGGTGAATCAGCTCGATGGTCATCTCTACGTTATCACCTGGCATACACATCTCGGTACCAGCCGGAAGCTCACAAACACCAGTAACGTCAGTTGTTCTGAAGTAGAACTGCGGTCTGTAGTTGTTGAAGAATGGAGTATGACGACCACCCTCATCCTTGGTCAGAACGTATACCTGAGCGGTAAACTTCTTGTGGCACTTTACAGAACCTGGCTTACACAGACACTGACCTCTTTCGATATCAGTTCTCTGAACACCACGAAGCAAAGCACCGATGTTATCACCAGCCTGAGCCTCATCCAGAAGCTTACGGAACATCTCGATACCGGTTACAACTACGGTTCTGTTCTCTTCCTTGATACCTACGATCTCAACGGAATCGTTCAGATGCAGAGTACCTCTCTCTACTCTACCAGTAGCAACAGTACCACGACCAGTAATAGAGAATACGTCCTCAACTGGCATCAGGAATGGCTTATCAGTATCACGAACCGGATCCGGAACGTAGCTATCAACAGCTTCCATTAACTCAATGATCTTGTCTCCCCATGGTCCCATCGGATCGTTCAGAGCCTGCAGAGCTGAACCTCTGATAACCGGAATGTCATCACCCGGGAACTCATACTCGTTTAACAGCTCACGGATCTCCATCTCAACCAGTTCAAGAAGCTCCTCATCGTCTACCATATCACACTTGTTCATGAATACAACGATGTACGGAACGCCTACCTGACGGGACAGAAGGATGTGCTCTCTAGTCTGAGCCATAACACCATCGGTAGCAGCTACAACCAGGATAGCACCATCCATCTGTGCAGCACCGGTGATCATGTTCTTAACGTAGTCAGCATGTCCTGGGCAGTCAACGTGAGCGTAGTGACGATGTGGAGTCTCATACTCAACGTGAGCGGTAGAGATAGTGATTCCTCTCTCTCTCTCTTCTGGAGCCTTATCGATGTTCTCGAAAGCAACTTCCTCGCCAGTACCATATCTTGCATGAAGAGTCTTGGTAATAGCAGCAGTTAAAGTAGTCTTACCATGGTCAACGTGTCCGATGGTACCAATGTTACAATGCGGTTTCGTTCTTTCAAATTTAGCCTTTGCCATGATTGAAATTCCTCCTTAAATATTGCCCAGAGGGCATAAATGTCTTGTGTTAGACTGACACTGCTCTCAGTATATTACATAATGAGAACTTTTTCAAGTCTAATTTTAGGAAATAATAAAAATTTTATCATTATATGCCGTGCAGACAAGCTGCACAGCATTATGATTTTGTTTATTTGTTCTTTGCGCTCAGAACCTTCTCCTGAACATTCTTCGGAACTGGCTCATACTTCTCAAAGAACATAGAGTAGTTACCACGACCCTGAGTCTTAGAACGCAGGTCTGTGGAATAGCCGAACATCTCAGCCAGCGGAACATAACCTCTAACGATCTTTCCACCGCCCAGGTCATCCATACCCTCGATACGGCCACGACGGGAGTTGATATCACCGATAACGTCACCCATGTATTCCTCAGGCATAGTAACCTCAACCTTCATGATAGGCTCAAGAAGGACTGGGGATGCCTTCTGCATAGCTTCCTTGAATGCCATAGAACCAGCAATGTGGAATGCCATTTCAGAAGAATCGACTTCATGATAAGAACCGTCGTATACATCAGCGCATACACCGATAACCGGGTAACCGCCAAGGATACCGCTCTTAGTAGCCTCTTCGATACCTTCGCCAACAGCCGGGATGTATTCCTTCGGAATAGCACCACCAACAACAGAAGACTTGAACTGGAACAGCTCTTCTCCGTTGTAATCCATTGGTGTGAAGTGTACCTTACAATGACCGTACTGTCCACGACCACCAGACTGCTTAGCATACTTGCTATCTACATCAACAGCCTTAGTGATTGCTTCCTTGTAAGCAACCTGAGGTGCACCAACGTTTGCCTCAACCTTGAACTCACGAAGCAGACGGTCAACAATGATCTCCAGATGAAGCTCACCCATACCAGCGATGATGGTCTGTCCAGTTTCCTGATCAGTGTGCTGACGGAAGGTCGGATCCTCCTCAGCCAACTTTGCAAGAGCCTCGCCCATCTTCTGCTGTCCAGCCTTAGTCTTCGGCTCGATAGCCAACTCGATAACTGGCTCTGGGAACTCCATAGACTCAAGGATTACTGGATGCTGCTCATCACAGATTGTATCACCAGTAGTTGTGATCTTGAAACCAACAGCTGCTGCGATATCTCCGGAATAAACCTTATCAAGCTCCATACGCTTATTAGCGTGCATCTGAAGAATACGGCCTACACGCTCCTTCTTATCCTTTGTAGCATTGTATACATAGGAACCGGAGTTCAGAGTACCGGAGTAAACTCTGAAGTAAGCTAACTTACCAACAAATGGGTCAGCCATGATCTTGAATGCCAGAGCTGCAAATGGCTCTTCATCAGAAGAATGTCTTACAACTTCGTTTCCGTCCATATCAACACCCTTGATTGACGGGATGTCGGTTGGAGCTGGCATATACTCGATGATTGCATCCAGAAGCTTCTGAACACCCTTGTTACGATAAGCACTACCACAGCATACCGGAATAGCAGTACAATTGCAGCAGCCTTTACGAAGAGCAGCCTTCAGATCAGCAACTGCGATCTCTTCACCCTCAAGATACTGCATCATCAGGTCATCATCAAGCTCACAGATCTTCTCGATCAACTCGGTATGATACTCCTCTGCCTGCTCCTTCATATCTTCCGGAATATCGCAGATGGTGATATCATTACCCTTATCATCATTGTAAATATAAGCTTTCATCTCGAACAGGTCGATGATTCCCTGGAAATCATCTTCCTTACCGATTGGAAGCTGAAGAACGATTGCGTTCTTACCTAATCTGGTACGGATCTGCTCAACAGCACCGTAGAAGTTTGCACCAAGGATATCCATCTTATTGATGAATGCCATTCTCGGTACGTTATAGGTATCAGCCTGACGCCATACGTTCTCGGACTGAGGCTCAACACCACCCTTTGCACAGAAAACGCCAACGGCGCCATCAAGTACACGAAGGGAACGCTCAACCTCTACAGTAAAGTCAACGTGTCCTGGGGTATCAATGATGTTGATACGATGCTCCAGAGCACCTGGCTTCGGCTTGCAGTTTTCTTCCAGTGTCCAGTGACAAGTAGTAGCTGCAGATGTGATTGTGATACCTCTCTCCTGCTCCTGAGCCATCCAGTCCATGGTAGCAGTACCCTCATGGGTATCACCAATCTTATAATTAACTCCAGTATAATACAGAATACGCTCAGTCAGAGTAGTCTTACCTGCATCGATATGAGCCATAATTCCAATATTTCTGGTTCTCTCCAATGGATATTCTCTTCCAGCCAAGATTTTTTCCTCCTTAACTTGCTGTAAATATCAGATAATGCAACTATTAGAAACGATAGTGAGCAAACGCCTTGTTTGCATCTGCCATCTTGTGCATATCTTCCTTTCTCTTTACAGCGGAACCTGTTCCATTTGCTGCATCCATGATCTCGTTTGCAAGCTTATCTTCCATGGTCTTCTCGCCTCTCTTACGGGAGAACATGGTTAACCAACGAAGAGCAAGAGCCTGTCTTCTTTCTGGCTTAACCTCGATCGGAACCTGATAAGTTGCTCCACCGATTCTCTTAGCCTTAACCTCGAGAACTGGCATTACATTGTTCATTGCCTCTTCGAAAACTTCTACAGCTGGCTTTCCGGTCTTTTCCTCAACCTTGTTGAAAGCGCCATAAACGATCTTCTGGGCAACACCCTTCTTACCGTCTAACATAATGTTGTTGATCAGCTTTGTAACAACCTTATTGTTGTATAACGGATCTGCTAATACGTCTCTCTTCTGAGTATGTCCTTTACGTGGCACGATACTTCCCTCCTTAACTACAATACGAGGCTTTCGCCTCTCAGTTATCTCATCGGTACTCACATCCATCTTTGTGTTCGCGCTCGGTTCTTGTTTCTCCAACACAAGCAGCGTCCTCGACGCACACTTGGCTGTACCTTTCTATCTCCTGCAACCGCCAGGAAGGTATTGTTCGAATGCCGGCACTAATCAAAAAAAGTGGTACACTTACTTACTTGTTTTGCGCAAGAATCTCTTCTTAATTAAAATGCGTTTTATTTAGTTTTAATTAAAATTATTTCTTAGCGTCCTTCGGTCTCTTAGCACCGTACTTAGAACGAGCCTGGCGTCTCTTAGCAACACCTGCTGTATCAAGGGTTCCTCTTACGATATGGTATCTGGTACCTGGTAAGTCCTTAACACGGCCGCCACGGATCAGAACTACGCTATGCTCCTGAAGGTTATGTCCCTCACCTGGGATGTAGCTTGTTACTTCGATTCCATTGGAAAGACGTACTCTGGCGATCTTTCTAAGAGCTGAGTTCGGCTTCTTAGGAGTAGCTGTCTTAACTGCAGTACAAACACCTCTCTTCTGCGGAGCACTCTTGTCGGTAGACTTCTTCTTTAAGGAGTTATATCCCTTCTGAAGTGCCGGAGCAGTAGACTTCTTCTGCAGAGTCTGTCTTCCTTTTCTAACTAACTGATTAAATGTAGGCATCCGTTTCACCTCCTGCGGAAATTAAAAACATTATAATGTAATGAATCATGCAAGCCCGGTTGTTGGACAGCATTTTTGCTTCCAAGGCCACATGCCTTTAGATTATATATCCTTTATATTTTTCTGTCAATAGGAAATTCAAGTTTTTACACATTTTTATCAACATTTTGTCACTGTTCATGCGTCATGTTACGAAAGCCCTTCGGTGCAATATTGGCTTATCCAAAAAAAGCTGTCCCGACAGCATTGCCACCGGAACAGCTTTTTTTATATTTTATTTTGCATCAGAATCATCTGATTTAGAAAATGCCTTTGAATATTCCTCATCGAAATCATCTGTATCTATATCTGCATCTGTATCATCATCATCATCTGCAAATGCTTCCTCAGCTGCCTTTACAGCCTCGTCTGCATCATCAGACTCATCAAAATCCTCAGAAAGCTCGATAGTATCATCACCTGCAGTCTCAGTCTCATCATCAGAGAAATCAACAATATCAGACTGCTGATAATCTGTATTGAGTTCCAGATTGCGATAACGCTTCATACCAGTACCTACTGGAAGCAGCTTACCGATGATAACATTTTCCTTCATACCAAGCAACGGGTCAACCTTGCCATTGATAGCTGCATCGGTCAGAGCCTTTGTAGTCTCCTGGAAGGATGCTGCTGACAGGAAGGAGTTTGTTGCAAGAGATGCCTTTGTGATACCAAGCATAATCTGCTTTCCTTCTGCTGGCTCCTTACCTTCCTCGACAAGCTTCTCGTTCATATCGTCAAAATCAAGAACATCCATAGATACTCCTGGAAGAACATCGGCATCTCCGCTTCTCTCGATACGGATCTTCTTTAACATCTGACGAACAATTACTTCGATATGCTTATCGTTGATCTCAACACCCTGCAGACGATATACACGCTGAACTTCCTGAAGCATGTAATCCTGTACGGCACGAACACCCTGAATACGCAGGATATCATGCGGGTTGATGCTACCTTCTGTCAGAGGATCACCGGCATTTATTACCTTGCCGTCGATCGGACGGATTCTTGCATCATATGGGATCATATAAGTCTTTGACTCTCCGCTCTCCGGATTTGTTACGATAATCTCTCTCTTCTTCTTGACATCCTTAACAGTAGCAATACCGCCAATCTCAGTTACGATTGCAACACCCTTTGGCTTACGTGCCTCGAAAAGCTCCTCGACACGAGGAAGACCCTGTGTGATATCGCCGCCGGCAACACCACCACTATGGAAGGTTCTCATGGTCAGCTGTGTACCAGGCTCACCGATAGACTGAGCTGCGATAATACCAACAGCCTCACCGATCTGTACAGCCTGTCCTGTTGCCAGGTTAGAACCATAACACTTTGCACAAATTCCCACATGGGAACGGCAGCTAAGAACAGTACGGATCTTTACTGTATGTCTGCCCATGCGCTCAAGTGCATTCATAATCTTTGCAGCACGCTTTGGTGTTACCATGCAGTTTTCGTGAATAATTTCTTCTCCTGTATCAGGATCAACAATTGTCTCTGCGATAAATCTGCCGGTCATACGCTCCTGAAGCTGCTCAACAACTTCCTGACCATTCATAAAGGAACCGATTTCCATATATGGAATGTTCTTTCCTTCACAACAATCCATCTCACGAACCATAAGCTGCTGAGATACATCAACAAGACGTCTTGTCAAGTAACCAGAGTCAGCGGTACGAAGTGCGGTATCGGACATACCCTTTCTTGCACCATGAGCGGAAATGAAGTACTCCAATACGTCAAGACCTTCACGGAAGTTTGATTTAATAGGAAGTTCGATTGCCTTACCAGTTGTGTTTGCCATAAGTCCACGCATACCAGCCAGCTGCTTGATCTGCTTATCAGAACCACGGGCACCAGAGTCAGCCATCATGAAGATGTTGTTGTACTTATCAAGACCATCAAGAAGTGCCTTTGTCAGCTCCTTATCAGTTGCTTCCCAAGTCTTGATAACCTGGTTGTAACGCTCCTCATCGGTGATCCAACCCATCTTGTAGTGCTTTGCAATCTGGTCAACAGTTGCCTGAGCCTTCTTAATCATCTCTGGCTTCTGCGGCGGAACTGTCATATCAGATATGGATACGGTCATAGCTGCTCTTGTTGAGTACTTGTAACCCATTGCCTTAATGGAGTCAAGAACTTCAGCAGTCTTTGTTGCTCCGTGTGTATTGATAACCTTCTCCAGAATCTGCTTTAACTGCTTCTTGCCGACATGGAAGTCAACCTCAAGCTTTAATGCGTTCTCTGGAATGCTTCTGTCTACATATCCTAAATCCTGTGGAAGGATTTCATTAAACATACTTCTTCCAAGTGTAGTATCAAGTGTATCCTGAAGAACAGTGCCATCTGCCATTGTCTTTCTTACACGAATCTTGATTCTGCTGTGGAATGTAATGCAGCCATTCTCATATGCAAGCAGTGCCTCATCCATACTCTTAAAGCACATGCCCTCGCCCTTTGCACCTGGTCTTTCCTGAGTCAGGTAATAAATACCAAGGACCATATCCTGAGAAGGAACTGCTACAGGACCTCCATCAGACGGCTTTAACAGGTTGTTCGGGGACAGCAGCATGAAACGGCACTCTGCCTGTGCCTCTAAGGACAGCGGCAGATGGACAGCCATCTGGTCTCCATCGAAGTCGGCGTTGAATGCGGTACAAACAAGCGGATGAAGCTTAATTGCCTTACCTTCAACAAGGATTGGCTCGAATGCCTGAATACCAAGTCTGTGAAGTGTAGGTGCACGGTTTAACATAACAGGATGCTCTTTAATTACGTTCTCAAGCACATCCCAAACCTTTGTCTCAAGACGCTCCACCATCTTCTTTGCACTCTTGATATTGTGAGCAGAACCGTTCTCAACAAGCTCCTTCATAACGAAAGGCTTGAACAGCTCGATTGCCATCTCCTTCGGAAGACCACACTGATAAATCTTTAACTCTGGTCCTACGACGATAACGGAACGACCAGAATAGTCAACACGCTTACCTAACAGGTTCTGACGGAAACGTCCCTGCTTACCCTTTAACATATCAGAAAGAGACTTTAAGTTACGATTTCCAGGTCCTGTTACGGCACGTCCACGACGACCGTTATCGATCAGGGCATCAACTGCCTCCTGAAGCATACGCTTCTCGTTGCGCACGATGATGTCCGGAGCGCCTAACTCAAGCAGTCTTTCCAGACGGTTATTTCTATTAATAATACGACGATACAGATCATTCAAATCAGATGTTGCAAATCTTCCTCCATCCAGCTGAACCATAGGACGAAGATCCGGTGGCATAACCGGGATAGCATCAAGAATCATCCACTCAGGACGATTTCCAGAATTACGGAATGCCTCAACAACCTCTAATCTCTTGATGATACGAGCACGCTTCTGGCCTGATGCATCCTTAAGCTCTGCGCGAAGTTCCTCAGAATCCTTCTCAAGGTCAATTGCCTTTAACAGCTCCTGAATTGCCTCGGCACCCATTCCTACACGGAACTTGCCATAGCCGTACTGCTCGATTGCATCGCGGTACTCTCTCTCGGAGAGTACCTGCTTATAATTCAGATCAGATTCACCCCTGTCAAGAACGACATAGGATGCAAAATATAAAATCTTATCAAGATTTCTTGGTGAAATATCAAGGATCAGGCCCATACGGCTCGGAATACCCTTGAAATACCAGATATGGGAAACCGGAGCTGCCAGCTCGATATGTCCCATACGCTCACGGCGGACACTGGACTTTGTAACCTCAACACCACAACGATCACAAATCATATCCTTGTAACGAATCTTCTTATACTTTCCGCAGTGACACTCCCAGTCCTTCTGCGGTCCGAAAATACGCTCACAGAATAAGCCATCCGGTTCCGGCTTCAGCGTTCTGTAGTTAATTGTTTCAGCCTTTGTGACAGCGCCTCTTGACCACTCTCTGATCTTCTCAGGGGAAGCAAGACCAATCTTAATGGACTCAAAAGCAATTGACTGTCCTCCATCGGTTTTATTTTCCGGCATAAATGGTTCTCCCTTCTGGCTCTTAGTTATCTGAGTCTCCTAAATCATCAAAATCATCTGCATCAAATCCATCAGACCCAAATGACCCGTCCATATCATCTTTATCAAAATCATCTGCATTGGAAGCATCCATATCAACGTCTGCAATCTCTCCATTCTTTACTTCCTGAATGGTAGAACCGTTTCTCTGGAATTCTTCCTCAGAATAATGGCGCTTTCCACCGTCTTCCATAATACTTCTGAAGTCAGTGTTGCCATACTCTGTGCTTTCCTTAATTTCTACTTCATTATTATCTGCATCCAGTACGCGTACATCAAGTGCCAGTGCCTGTAATTCCTTAAGAAGTACCTTAAAGGACTCCGGTACACCTGGCTCAGGAATGTTCTCGCCCTTGATAATTGCCTCATATGTCTTTACACGTCCTACAACATCATCAGACTTAACAGTCAGAATCTCCTGCAGTGTATAAGCGGCACCATACGCCTCGAGAGCCCAAACCTCCATCTCTCCGAAACGCTGTCCACCAAACTGTGCCTTACCACCAAGAGGCTGCTGGGTAACAAGTGAGTAAGGACCTGTTGAACGTGCATGGATCTTATCATCTACCAGATGATGCAGCTTTAAGTAGTGCATGTGTCCGATTGTTACCGGGCTGTCGAAATACTCACCGGTACGGCCGTCACGCAGTCTTACCTTACCATCACGGCGAATCGGAACACCCTTCCACAGCTCTCTGTGCTCCAGATGAGTGCCAAGGTAATCCATAACATCTTCACGCAGGGAATCCTTATATTTCTCGTAGAATTCATCCCACTCCATGTTAACATAATCATTTGCCAGATCAAGAGTATCAAGGATATCACTCTCGCTTGCACCATCAAATACTGGTGTAGAAATATTAAATCCAAGTGCTTTTGCAGCAAGACTCAAATGAGTCTCCAGCACCTGTCCGATGTTCATACGAGAAGGTACGCCCAACGGGTTTAATACGATATCCAGAGGACGTCCATTTGGAAGGAACGGCATATCTTCTACAGGAAGAACTCTGGAGACAACACCCTTGTTTCCGTGACGGCCTGCCATCTTATCGCCGACAGAGATCTTTCTCTTCTGTGCGATATAGATGCGTACTACCTGATTTACACCTGGAGCCAGCTCATCACTATTCTGACGGTTAAATACCTTTGTATCAACAACAATACCATATGCACCGTGTGGAAGCTTCAGTGATGTATCACGAACTTCTCTTGCCTTCTCACCGAAGATTGCACGAAGCAGTCTTTCTTCAGAAGTCAGCTCTGTCTCACCCTTTGGTGTTACCTTACCTACCAGAATATCTCCGGCACGTACTTCCGCACCAATACGAATGATACCACGGTCATCAAGATCCTTGAGAGCCTCATCGCCGACACCAGGAACATCTCTTGTGATCTCTTCCGGTCCGAGCTTTGTATCACGGGACTCTGCTGCATATTCTTCAATATGAATGGAGGTATATACATCCTCCTGAACAAGACGCTCACTTAAAAGGACAGCATCCTCGTAGTTATAACCTTCCCAGGTCATAAATCCGATTAACGGGTTCTTTCCAAGTGCAATCTCACCATTCTTTGTGGACGGACCATCTGCAAGAACCTGTCCAGCCTCAACACGCTCATCCTTGAAAACGATTGGTCTCTGGTTGTAGCAGTTGCTCTGGTTGCTTCTTGAGAATTTTGTCAGACGATACTCATCTCTTGTACCATCATCACACTTAACGATAATTAACTTAGAGGAGGAACGCTCAACAACACCTGCGTGCTTTGCTACTACGCAAACACCTGAATCGTATGCTGCCTTATCTTCCATACCGGTACCAACTACCGGAGCCTCTGTTAACATTAACGGAACTGCCTGACGCTGCATGTTGGAACCCATAAGTGCACGGTTCGCATCATCGTTCTGCAGGAATGGAATCATGGAAGTTGCGACAGAGAATACCATTCGTGGAGAAACGTCCATCAAGTCGATATTTTTCTGCTCAAACTCAGAAGTCTCCTCACGGAAACGACCTGAAACCATCTTATTCATGAAATGGCCTTCTGAATCTAACGGCTCATTTGCCTGTGCTACTACGAAATCATCCTCTTCATCAGCTGTGAAGTAGCGAACCTCGTCAGTTACACGCGGATTTTGGGCATCACTCTTATCAACGATACGATACGGTGCCTCGATAAATCCATATTTATTTACTCTTGCATATGTTGCAAGTGAGTTAATCAAACCGATATTAGGACCTTCAGGAGTCTCAATTGGGCACATACGTCCATAATGAGTATAGTGAACATCTCGAACCTCGAATCCGGCACGGTCTCTTGACAGACCACCAGGTCCTAACGCAGACAGACGTCTCTTATGAGTTAACTCTGCAAGCGGGTTATTCTGATCCATGAACTGAGACAGCTGGGAACTTCCGAAGAACTCCTTAACAGCAGCAGTAACAGGCTTAATGTTAATTAAGCTCTGTGGTGTCAGATCAGACGGATCGTTTGTAGACATACGCTCTCTTACAACACGCTCCATACGGGACATACCAATACGATACTGGTTCTGAAGCAGCTCACCTACAGCACGGATACGACGATTTCCTAAGTGGTCGATATCATCATCCTGTCCTATGCCATACTCTAAGTTTAAGCAGTAGTTAATAGAACCTAAGATATCTTCCTTCATGATGTGCTTCGGAATCAGCTCTGCATTATTTGCACGAAGCTCTGCCATCAGCTCATCACCCTCAAGACCCTTCTCTAAGATCTGAGTCAGTACTGGATAATAAACAAGCTCATTGATTCCAGCAGCTTCAAGCTCTTCCTCTGTCAGGTTAAGATACTCAGAAGCATCTACCATGAGGTTAGACAGAACCTTTACACGGCGTCCTTCTGCATCAACATATACGTACGGAACACCTGAGTTCTGAATCTTTGTTGCGATTGCGCGATTACAGGTCGTACCTGCCTCAGCAATAATCTCGCCTGTAGAAACATCTACTACATCATCTGCTAAAATATGTCCATTCAGACGATTGCGGAAATGAAGCTTCTTATTGTATTTATAACGGCCTACACGTGCCAGATCATATCTTCTTACATCAAAGAACATACCCTGCAGCAAGCTGGAAGCACTGTCGGTAGAAAGCGGCTCGCCTGGACGAATCTTCTTATATAATTCAAGAAGACCGCTCTTGTAATCATTGCTGACATCCTTCTCAAGTGTTGCAAGAAGCTTTGGCTCCTCGCCAAAGATCTCTAAAATCTGCTCATTGCTGCCCCATCCTAATGCACGGATCAGAACAGTTACCGGTATCTTACGTGTACGATCGACTCTTACATAGAAAATATCATTTGAGTCTGTCTCATACTCAAGCCATGCTCCACGATTCGGGATGACCTGAGAAGAGTACAGCTCTTTTCCGGTCTTATCATGGTCGATAGTAAAATAAATACCAGGTGAACGTACCAGCTGGCTAACGATAACACGCTCTGCTCCATTGATTACAAAGGAGCCTGTATCCGTCATCAACGGAAGATCACCAATATAAATCTCATGTTCTTTAATGGTATCAGTTTCCTTATTATGAAGTCTGACCTCAACCTTAAGTGGTGCGGAATATGTTGCATCACGTTCCTTGCATTCCTCGATTGTGTGCTTAATTTCATCCGGGCACAGACGGAATTTGCCAAAACGCAACTCCAGATTGCCGCTGAAATCTACGATAGGGGAGATATCATCAAATACCTCTTTAAGTCCATCGCCAAGGAACCACTGGTAAGAATCCTTCTGGATCGCAATCAGATTCGGAATTTCAAGAACTTCGTTGGACTTGGAATAACTCATACGGAAGGTTCTGCCGGATTTGACTGGTCGAATTCTGTTTTTTTCCATGTTTGCTCACCCCTGATAAATATATTTTGTGCCTCTATCCGATCCATATCTGCGCGGCATGCTGCCTCAAAGTCTATTGGCAGACACCATTGTCTTCTATACGGAAAGCATAGAAAGCGATTTTGTCCATGATAGTGCACATATCACTATAGCATAGCATAGGCAGACTGTCAACTATTTTTTTGCCGTTTTCTTGATCTTTTTAACTTTTTTCTTTACAAACTTCTGCTTATTTGATATAATTGTTTTTACTTGTGAGCGTCGGGGCGTAGCGCAGTTTGGTAGCGCGCATGAATGGGGTTCATGAGGCCGCAAGTTCAAGTCTTGTCGCCCCGATTTTATTTAATTTTATCTGACCTTATCTTTTATCAGACCGGAAAAACCGGTCTTTTTTTATTGCACTTTACATGTGCAGCTGTCTTTCTAAAGTCAATTGCCTGCTCTTTTGAAACAAATATCTATCAAATATCCGTCAGATAAACAAAAAAAGGTTCTGAAACCCTTGTTTTCAAGGATTCCAGAACCTAATGTTAAGCACAAATTACTTTAAGGTAACCTTTGCTCCAACTTCCTCTAACTTCTTCTTCAGCTCTTCAGCGTCAGCCTTAGCTGCTGCTTCCTTAACTACCTTCGGAGCTGCCTCAACTAATTCCTTAGCTTCCTTCAGACCCAGACCGGTTACTTCACGAACAACCTTGATAACCTTGATCTTAGAAGCTGCTGGAACCTCAGTCAGCTCTACGTCGAACTCAGTCTTCTCTTCCTCAGCTGCTGCGCCAGCGCCTGCTGCTGCTACAACAACACCTGCTGCTGCAGATACGCCAAACTCTTCCTCACATGCCTTTACAAGGTCATTTAACTCTAAAACGCTCATACCCTTAATAGCTTCGATAATCTCTGCTGCTGTCATGATAATTTTCCTCCTAATATAAGAATTATTAACTATGCCTTACGGCTTTTACGAATGATGATCCATTTTGAATCATCTCATGCAGCTGTTTTACGCAGCTGCCAAATTCCAATCATAAACCAGATTATGCTTCCTGCTTCTCTGCGATCTGCTTGATAACACGAGCAAAATTGGTGATCGGAGACTGGATGCTTCCCAGGAACTTTGCAAGAAGTTCTTCTCTGGACGGGATTGTGGACAGAACCTCAACACCCTTAGCATCGTAGAAGGCTCCTTCTACAACACCACCCTTAACCTCAAGCTTATCGTTTGTCTTAGCAAACTTACAGATAATGCTTGCCGGTGTGGTTGCCTCGCTCTTGCTGATTGCAATTGCGGATGGACCCTCTAACAGATCCTTTAAGCTCTCGAACTCAGTGCCCTCGATTGCACGCTTAACCAGTGTGTTCTTATATACCTTATAAGTAACACCAGCTTCTCTCAGACTCTTACGCAGTACGGTATCCTGCTCAACGGTAAGACCACGATGGTCAACCAGAACTACACCCTTTGCGCCGTCTAAGGATGCTTTGATTTCCTCAACAATCGGCTGCTTCAGCTCAACTTTAGCCATGATATGTGCCCTCCTTCTTGAAAATTTTAAGAAAAGGCCGAAAAATGCCTCTCTGCAAAGACAGAGAGGCAAAGATAATCTTTAATATAGATCTCTCCTCGGCAGGCGTTTTCTCCTTATGCCTTGCGGCACCTGCTGTCTTCGGCAAATATATGAAAGCCTTGCGGCCTCAAACATTGCAATAATATCATACTGACAATCACTTGTCAAGTACTTTTTACTGACCAAATTTAACGGTATTTAACTTAACGCCAGGTCCCATGGTAGAAGCCATGGTAACACTCTTTAAGAAGGTACCCTTCAGAGTGCTCGGTCTAGCCTTGATTACTGCGCCCATCAGCGCCTGGAAGTTGTCTGCTAACTGCTCCTCGGTGAAGGAAACCTTACCAACCGGAACATGAATAATGTTGCTCTTATCCAGTCTGTACTCAATCTTACCAGCTTTAATTTCCTTAATAGCCTTTGCAACGTCCATAGTTACGGTACCAGCCTTCGGGTTTGGCATTAAGCCCTTCGGTCCAAGTACACGACCCAGACGACCAACAACACCCATCATATCCGGAGTAGCTACTACAACGTCGAAATCAAGCCATCCTTCGTTCTGGATCTTCGGAATCAGCTCCTCAGCTCCAACGTAATCAGCTCCTGCCTCTTTTGCGATATCAGCCTTGTCATTCTTAGCGAATACAAGAACGCGAACATTCTTACCTGTTCCATGAGGAAGAACTACTGCACCACGGATCTGCTGATCTGCGTGACGTCCATCACAACCTGTTCTGATATGAGCTTCAACTGTCTCATCAAACTTTGCACTAGAAGCCTTCTTTACGATAGATACGGCTTCGTTTACATCATAAAGAGTAGCGCGGTCTACCAACTTGGCAGCCTCTACATACTTTTTTCCTCTTTTCATCGAAAAACCTCCTGGTGGTATTTGCGGGAATATCCCTCCCACTTAATGTTGATATTCTTACTCTTCTACCTTAACACCCATACTGCGAGCAGTACCTGCGATCATGCTCATAGCAGCCTCAAGGCTTGCTGCATTCAGATCTGGCATCTTTGTCTCAGCGATCTTCTGAAGATCAGCCTTGGAAAGAGTTGCAACCTTAGTCTTATTTGGTACTGCAGAAGCAGTCTGAATATTGCATGCCTTCTTAATAAGAATAGCAGCTGGCGGAGTCTTGCAAACGAAGGTAAAGCTTCTGTCTGCGTATACAGTGATGATAACCGGAATGATCATACCAGCCTGATCAGCAGTTCTTGCGTTAAACTCCTTTGTAAACTGTACAATGTTGACACCCTTCTGTCCAAGAGCAGGTCCAACCGGTGGAGCCGGTGTTGCCTTTGCAGCAGGAATCTGTAACTTAATATAACCTGTAACTTTCTTTGCCATTGTGGCACCTCCTAATAATGTGGTATTTGCGGGGGATACCCTCCCACAGCAGAACCATACGCCAAATAGGCGTTTTACTGAACTTTCTTAATGTCGGTAAAATTCAGTTCAACCGGTGTTTCATGTCCAAACATGTCAATAAAAATTGTAGCGGTCTGCTTTTCAGCATCTACAGAACGAATCACAGCCTCGGTACCCTGCCATGCACCAGTAATAACACTGATAAGGTCGCCTTCTGCGAAGTTCACCTTTTCCTGCGGAGTACCCATAAAGGTAGCAAGAGCAATCATCTCTTCCTCCGTCAGCGGCACCGGCTTTGATCCCGGGCCTACAAATCCTGTAACACCTCTGGTGTTGCGGATTACATACCAGGTATCGTCATTCATAATCATATGAACCAACACATATGCTGGGAAGATTTTCCTCATAGAGGACTTCTTCTGACCATCCTTGTTCTCCATCACTTCCTGAAGGGGAATCGCAACCTCGAGAATCTGATCCTGAAGATTCCGGTTCTCGACAGTTTTTTCGATATCAACCTTTACCTTATTCTCATAACCTGAAAAGGTATGGACAACATACCACTTTGCCTCTTCCATTCTGATTCCTCTCTTACCTGATAAACTCAACTACGTACTGACATGCAATATCAAAGAACCTGATAAACACGCTGAGTACAACAGAAACAACCAGCACTGCAATTGTCTGATTCTTTAATGATTCTTTGCTTGGCCAGATGATCTTGCGAAACTCGGCCTTTACACCCTTCCAAAACGCAACTACGCGCTCTTTCACGGATGGCATAGACTTCTTCTTTGTCTTGGCCAGCTTCTTTGATTTGGTTTCTGCCTTTTTTCCTGTTTCTTCCATAATCAACAACTCCTTACTGGAGACCAATTACTTGGTTTCCTTGTGTAATGTATGCTTCTTACAGAATCTGCAGTACTTCTTTGTCTCCATTCTGTCTGGATGTGTCTTCTTATCTTTTGTCATGTTGTAATTACGCTGCTTGCAGTCCGTACATGCCAATGTGATCTTTACTCGCACAATCTCCACCTCCGTCGTAATAAATTAGCAAACTTTTCGGTCTTTTGCGCATAAAAAAAAAGACCTGCGCCTTCCAAACGCTAGAGTAGTATAGCATAAGTGAATGGCCCCGTCAAGAACTTTTTTCAAAAAAAAACGCAAAAAATTAAAAAAAGCCGAAATTCCCCCTTAAAAGGAATCTCGACCTTTCTATTTCACTGTACCTTCAAAACTGCACACAAACTTTTCATCCTTAAAACCTCAGTTCACAAACGCACATTCACAAAACCGCACTTCGTGCTTTCGTTGCTTCGCAACTCTGTTTTGTTCATGATCGTGCGTTCCCTACGTTTTGCCGAGCTGTCAAATTCTCATGCAAGCATGAAATTTTCCAACTCTGGCACAACGTGTGAACTGTTGTACCACTTCCTACCCTGACCTTTTGGTCAAGCCCTCGACCGATTAGTAGCAGTCAGCTCCA